>ERZ1066122.186-NODE-186-length-68463-cov-11.294805_pt1 | contig 68463 bp, 57 predicted proteins | sample MGYA00382769_ERZ1066122 | MGnify/ENA primary metagenome ERZ1066122 (study PRJEB33369, sample SAMEA5778352) | biofilm metagenome | biome: Industrial cooling water; feature: Water cooling tower basin; material: Biofilm | place: United Arab Emirates | collected... | reverse complement strand
GCCCACGTTGCCCAGCACGAGACCTTCGGGCTCCGGCCCCCGATCGTCGCTGCGAACATCGAACGGCTGCGTGTCGTCATCGCCGTTGAAGGGCACGCCGTCGAGTTGCGCGGTACGCTGTTCGATGGCGTCACCCGAATCCCACACGAGTCGACCGTCAGTGTGGCGAATCGAGAATGAGCGCGTGCCCGACATCACGAGCGTGTCGAAGCGCCCGGTGAGCGCGTTTCGACCACGATCGGCGAAGACGTGAAGCCGACCCAGCTGCGTTTCGTTGGTACACGGACCACCACACACGTCACGCGAGAACACACTCGTGTCGAGCGGCAGCGTGCCGACGCGGACGAGTTCCTCGCGTCCGCCCCACGCGCGCGTGTCACCCTCGTTGGCGTGCACGAGGTAGGTGACGCCATCGGCGACCCACGAACCGATCGCATCCGGCTGGAACAGCGATCGCACGGGCCACGGGCGAATACGGACCACGCCGTCGCGGTCGCTCGCGTCGAAGCCGTGGCCATCGCGTGCGTGGTCCTGTTCGCCGAGTGGCAGCACGTCGGTGACCACCGCCGTGGCAATGTCCACGACGGCGAGTGCGTTGTTCTCCTGCAACGTCACCCACGCCGTGCGCCCATCGGGGGCGACCGCGACGTACTCGGGCTCGACATCCTGCGCCACGCTGACGCCGGCACCAGCCAGTCGTACACCGCGTGCGCGCAACTCGGCCGCGCGACCGTTGAACGGATCGAACTCGGCCGTGCGCACTGTGGGACGCCGCGGATCACGCACGTCAATGATGCTGACCGAACCGACCGGATCGATCGTGCCGTCGTCGCTTGGCTCGCCTTCGTTCGCCACGATGAGTCGCGTTCCATCGGGCGTGAACGTGAGCATGTCGGGGAGCGCGCCCACTGCGATCGTGGCGACGGATTCGAGCGTGGCCGCACGCACAAGCTGCACGTATCCGGGATCGGTCTTCACGGCGGCCTGCACGGCGATGGCCACGAGACCATCCCGCGCGGCAACACTGTTGGCTGCGCCTCCGCCGAGTTGTGCGGCCGTGATCGTGCCAACGCGAACCGGTGCCGTCGGGTCGGACAGGTCGAGCACATCCACGCTGCCGAGCGCGCCGTTGACCACGAACGCGCGACGTGCCGTGTGATCGTACGCGGGGATCTCTGACGCCGTCGCGCCGTTGCTTTCCACGCGACCGATCGGCACCAGGCGGAAGTTGGCGGGTGTGGACGGTGCGCTGTGATCCGCGGTCGCTCCGGCGCCGCGCCACGGATCGGGGGCGCAGCCGAGGAGCACCAGCAGTGCGGCGAGACGGCATCGCGCGAGCGACGTCAGCGCCATGAGCGACCATCCAGCTGCGCGGGTGCTGGCAGGCCCAGCAGGTCGAGTGCACTCGGCATCACATCGGCACTGCGCAGCGGAATGCGCGCGACCGGCGCATCGACCAGCAGCGGCACCATGATCTGGTCGCGATGCAACGCACCATGGGTGCTGCGGTGTGGCGTCGGTTCGAAGCGATCGCGCAGGTCCCATCCCGGTGCGGCGGAGAGCACGAAGTCGCCAGCGCGTCGCGAAGCCACGACGTCACCGAGTTGCACGATCGCGTCCGGATAGTCGCTGTGCGAACAGGCCGCGTGTGCCTCCTCGGCGGACGCAGCCTGCACTTCGGTGCCGAGCCCGAGCGGATCCCCGCTGTCGAAGCGATACGACCACCGCGCTGTCGGGTCATGCAAAACGCCGTCGCGCACAATCGTGGCTGCGCCGCGGTGCACGTGGCTCAGGCGCACCGTACGTTCGTCGAGCGCGACCGCCACCAGATCCACACTGTCGCGCCCGACGAGATCATCGTGCAGCTCACGCCAGCGATCGTCGAGCGCACTCCACCAGGGACGACGACGCTCGTGCAGGTTCACGTAGATGTGCCCCATGGCATTCCCACCCACCATCACGGCCGCATCGGGACGACGGATCCACACCTGCGGATGCGACAGCACGCGCAGGCCGTGCGCACGCACCCCATCGGCGAGTTCATCGTGCTGCGTGATGTCAGCGTGCCCGTGATCGGCCACAAGCCAGACGTGCAACCGGTGCCCCCACCCGCCGCGGGCTGCGATGTCCTCGACCTCGCCCACGAACGTATCCATGTCGCGCAAGGCGGCACGCACTTCCGGCGCGCGCGCACCGTAGGCGTGCGCAAACTTGTCGGGGGTGAGAAACGACATCACCACGAATCGCGGTCGATCGTCGCGGAAGAAGCGCAGCACGCGATCGGCAATGCGTTGCTCCACGCGTCGCCATCCCGCGAGGTCGCCGCGAAAGTGCGGCAGGAACGCCCGGATGGCCCATTCGACGCCACGACCGGGATGTCGCGCACCACGCGCACCGCGACCGAGCAGCGTCGATCCCGCCACGCTGGGCGTGGCGAGCTCGAGGAGCGTCGGTGCGTGCACATCGAGATCGTGGTCGAGCAGACGGATCTCCGGGCCCACGTAACTCCGCGCGAACGGCGGCCACCGACACGCCTCGCGTGCCCGATCGTACCAGCGCAGCCCAGGCAAGCCCACCGACGCCGGAAAGCGTCCCATCATGAACGGGGCGTAGGCGGGACCGGTGACCGACGGAAAACAGCTCGAGACGGCCCCACTGAAGCCGCGTGCGGCGCGCGCCGCGAGCCGAGGCAGGTGCCCCGCCGCCATCTCCTCCGCCAGCACATCCGGTCGGACGCCGTCGGCCACGAGCAGGAGCAGGGTATCGTGGGGGGCGCTCATGGCAGCGCTCCGCGACACGCCGCTCCGTCTCCTGACGCCACTGCATGGTGGCGTGCAGCGTTGGCGCTGTCGTAGGTTGCACGCGGGCCGCCGCCGAACGGCAACGTCACCGGGCGGACCCGTCGAGCGCGCGCGGGCGCTGTGGCCGGCCGCGACTCCCTCCTCCTCACCCCAGCGTCATGGCCCGCTCTCGTCGTTCGGCCGCGCCTCGCGCAACGACCGCATCCCCCAAGCCCACCACATCGGGGCGCGAGACGCCCGCGCCCACCCCACGCAAGCGCAATGGCCCGCGCACGGCGACCGGCAAGCCGGCGTCGCCTGCCACGCGTGCGGCCGCCGAGCAGGGCAGTGTCGCGGCGTACGAAGCGCGCACGCAGGAGGGGCACCGCCTCGCGGGTCGCGATCCGCAAGGCCTTGCCGACCATGTGTCCAAGGGGCCGCGTGTGGAGCGCAAACCGCGGCGCGCCCTGAGCGATGTGGATGTCGCCATTCGCAGCGTGCCCGTGCTCACCGAGGACGAGAAGCTGCTGCACAATCCCGACGCCAACGATCGCTTCACGCAGAGCGATCCGTGGCGCGCAATGCGCGTGTTCAGCGAAGTGATCGAGGGCTTCGACGCGCTCGCGCACGTCACGAAGGGTGTCTCGATCTTCGGCAGCGCGCGCACGAGTCCCGACGATCCGCACTATCACAATGCGCGCGCCGTGGCGCGCATCCTCGCCGAGGCCGGCTTCGCCATCATCACCGGCGCCGGTCCCGGCATCATGGAAGCCGCCAATCGCGGCGCGAAGGATGTGGGTGGCGAGAGCATCGGCTGCAACATCGAACTGCCGTTCGAGCAGGGTGCGAACCCGTACGTCGATACGCTCGTCAACTTCCGCTACTTCTTCGTGCGCAAGACGATGTTCGTGAAGTACTCGAACGCGTTCATCATCTTCCCGGGCGGCTTCGGCACGCTCGATGAACTCTTCGAGGCACTCACGCTCATCCAGTGCGGCAAGATCTACCAGTTCCCGGTCATTCTGTTCGGTCGCCACTACTGGGCGGGGCTGCTGCGCTGGCTGCAGTCGCGCGTCGCCGCCGAAGGAAAGATCTCGCCCGGCGACCTCGATCTCGTGCTGCTCACCGACGATCCGGCCGAAGCGGCGCAGGCCGTGATCGATGCCCACGCCGCGCAGCAGGACCACGCCAGTGTCTGACCCCTCCCCGTTCGTCGCTGCTCCCTTCACATCGAGGCCCGAGATGTCGTTCGATCGAGTGTGCGGCCCGCTGCGCCGCTGGCGTCGTGCAACCTACTGGGTTGCCACGCTGAGTGCTCTGCTGCTGTCCCCGTCACCAAGTCAGGCGCAGGCGCCCGAGTTCCTGCGCGTGCGCGTGGACGAGACGCGCAACAAGCTGCTGCTCGAAGTGCCCGTCGCGCAGCTCGGTCGCGAGTTCCTCTACACCAACACCCTCGCGACGGGACTCGGCACCGGATCACTCGACCGCGGCCAGACGGGTACCAGTTTCCTGGCACGTCTCGAGCGGCGCGGCAATCGCGTGCTGCTGGTGCGCGACAATCTGTACGCCCGTGCGCTCTCGGCCGATGAGAACGGCCGACGCGCGGCGAGCGATGCCTTCCCGCGCTCGGTGTCGGCGTCGATGCCGGTGGACGCCGAAGCGAACGGTGTGCTCACGCTCGATGCAACCAGCTTCTTCCAGAGCGATGTGTACGGCGTGGCCGCGTCGCTGCGCGGCGGGCAGGGTGGTGGGGCCTATCGCGTGGATGCATCGCGCAGCTGGTTCGACACCGAACGCACGAAGAGCTTCCCGCGCAATGTGGAAGTGCACAGTGTGCTGACCTTCACGTCTGACGCACCGGCCGCCACGGCGCGACGCGTGGCCCCGGACGCCGGCGCGATGGTGTTCGAGCAGCACCATTCGCTGATCGTGCTCCCCGATTCGACGGGCTTCCGCCCGCGCGCGTACGACGGTCGCTCCGGCTACGGCGGTACACAGTTCGCCGATCTGTCGCTCGGCTTCGATCAGCAGTATCGCGGCGGGTACATCAATCGCTGGCGCCTCGTGCCCAAGGATCCCGCGGCGTACGCGCGTGGCGAACTCGTCGAGCCGGTGACGCCCATCGTGTACTACCTCGATCCCGGCATCCCGGCGCCCTATCGCGAAGCCTTCCGCGAAGGCGGCAACTGGTGGGCCAAGGTGTTCGAGGCCGCCGGCTTCAAGAACGCGTTCGTCGTGCGTGATCTGCCGGCAGGCGCCGATCCGATGGACGCGCGCTACAACATGCTGATGTGGGTGCACCGGACCGGACCGGGGCCGTCGGTGGGCCCGAGCTACAGCGATCCGCGCACGGGCGAGATCGTGCGTGCGGTGGTACGCATGGATGCGTGGCGATCACTCGTGGACTACAACATCTGGGCGGGCACGGTGCCGGCGTCCGGCCCGAACGGCCCGAACGTGAGTGCCGAAGCGTTCACGATGGCGCGTCGTCGGCAGCACACGGCGCACGAGATCGGTCACACCCTCGGGCTCTCGCACAACTACATCGCCGCCTCGCAGGGCCGTTCGTCGGTGATGGACTACCCGGTGCCGCTCATCACCGTGGGACGGGACGGTCGCCCCGATCTGCGTGATGCGTATCGCACGGGACCCGGCGCGTGGGATTCGCTGGCCATCAAGTTCGGCTATCGCTGGTATCCGACGGCGGAGGCCGAACGCGCCGGCAATGCCGCGGTCGTGAAGGAGATGATCGATCGCAACGTGCGCTTCATCAACGACACGTACGCCAATCCCAACGGCTCCATCCCCGAAGTGACGCGCTGGGTGGAAGGCGCGACGATGTTTGACGCGGTGGAACGGACGAGCCGCGTGCGTCGGCTGCTCATCGACAACTTCGACGAGCGTGCGATCCAGCCGGGCGAACCGATGGCCATGCTCAACATGCGCTTCGCGCACGTGTATCTGCATCATCGCTACTCGCTCGAAGGGCTCGTGAAGTATGTCGGCGGCATGGACTTCCGCTTCGCGATGCGCGGCGATGGCCAGACGCCCACCACAGTGCTGCCCGCAGCCCAGCAGCGTCGGGCACTCGGCATGGCGCTCGATGCGCTCGCGCCATCGGAGTTGGCGGTGCCGGCCCGCATCAGTGCGATGATTCCGCCGCCGCCGCCCGGGATGAGCAATGAGCTCTTCTGGATCAACGGCAATGCGGGCACTGCGTTTGATCCGATCACACTCGCGGGTGGACTGGCCACCGAAGTGATGGGCTATCTGCTCGATCGCGATCGCGCGGGCCGTCTCATCGTGTTCAACGCGCAGGACCCGAACCAGCTCGGACTCGACGAAGTGGTGCGCACGATTCTCGAGCGGACCTGGCGCGCGCCATCGGCATCGCAGACGGCGCTGCAACGGGCGGTGGAGCGCGCCGCGCTCGATGGGTTGCTCGACCTTGCCGGTGATGCGTCCGCGATGCCGGAAGCGCGCGCGATCGTGAGCCTGCATCTCGAGCGCTTGATGGAATCGCTCGAAGACGCGGAGGATGCCGCACCGAGTCCCGCGACGGCGCACGCGCGCGCCGCTGTGCGCGACATCGAGCGCTTCCTCGATGGTGAGGACGTCCCCGCGCAGCGCACGCGCTTCCCCGTGCTCACGCTGCCGTGGCCCTGAGATGATGGCGCGTCGCACGAGGGCTTGAGTCCCTGCTCGGCGCGCGCTATGATAGAGCAACGGACGCGCCCGGCCTCCCAAGGCCGGGCGCTCCTTTTCTTATCCTCCCGTCTCGCGCACATCGGTTGCGCGGCGGGGCCCGTGCCACTCACCGGTGCCCGTCATGCTCGAGGAACTCAAGGCCAGACTTCGCGGCGAAGTCGAACGACTCACGCACGAACTCAACGTCGTCCTGCCCGCGGAAATCCGTCGCGCGGTGGAGATGGGGGACTTGAAGGAGAACTCGGAGTACAAGGCCGCGCTCGAACGACAGCAGTTCGTGCAGGCGCGGCTCGGGCAACTCAACATGCGCCTGAGCAAGCTCGGCCAGATCGACATGGATCAGATTCCGGCCGACAAGGTCGGACTCGGCTCCAAGGTGATCGTGGAAGACGAGGACAAGGGCGGACGTGAGACGTACCACCTCGTGTTTGGCGATTCCGCCGACTTCGAGGAGGGGCACGTCACGATGGGCTCCGCCATCGGGCGCGCGCTCGCGGGCAAGGGCGTTGGCGAGACCGCCGTGCTCCGTCTGCCGGCGATGACACGTCGCCTCAAGGTGGTCGAGCTCACCACGATTCACGACGACGCGCTCGGCGAGGGCTGAGCGCGTCAGGGCTCGTCGATCGTGAAGAGGCGCGCGACGTCGTCGCGATAGTGCGCGAGTTGTCGCGCGGTCTCGGCGTCACTCCACCCGAGCCGTGCGGCCACGAGCGGGGCGACGCGCGCTGCCGCTGACACGCCGTGATCGCGTGTCGCGAACGCCAGATGGGTGCGACGCACGAGCAGGTCGGCGAAGGTGCGTGCGTACTCGCGATCGATCGCGTGCGCGAACTCCGCGCCGATGTACGGCAGATCGCTGCTCACCCGTTCGCGCAGCGCAGGTTCACGTTGTGCATACGACCACACGTTCTGCCACCGGGATCCGTACGCGCGGGCGAGGCGTTCCGCCACCGCCTGATCGTGCGTGCGTACGAGCGCGTCGTGCACCGTGTGCTCGAGCGAGATGATGTCGCCGCCCGGTAGCGGCTCGTCGCGACTGCGGGACTGCAAGGCGCTCGATGCACGCGTGCCGGTGGCACGATCCACGATATCCGCGGCCATCGCGCGCCAGGTGGTGAGCTTGCCCCCGGTGACGTTCACGAGGCCGTTGGCCGCGCGCTCGACGACGTGCTCGCGGGACGCCTGCCCCGTATCGCGGCCCGTGCCGGCGCGCGCGTTGGCGAGCGGTCGGATTCCCGCCCACGCCGCAATCACGTCGTCACGCGTGAGGGCGGCCCACGGAAATCGCCCGTTCACCGAGCGCAGCAGATAGTCCACTTCGGCGCCACTCGCGCGCACGGTGTCGGGTCCGCTCGATGCCGGCCGCTCCGTTGTGCCGATGATGGCGTGCGGCCCCGCCGGCAAGACGAACATCACACGGCCGTCCACGGGCGAATCGAGCGTGATGGCGTCGCGATTGCCGACGCGCTGGCGCGGCACGGCGATGTGTGCGCCGACGGCACCGCGGACACCCTGCGTCAACGGCAGGCCGGTCAACGCCGCCGTCGCATCGCTCCAGGGGCCGGTGCAGTTGATGACGAGCGCCGCGCGCACAGCGAACGTGACGTCGAGCTCACGCTCACGCACCAGCACGCCAACGAGCTGCGTCCCCTCGTGTACGCCCGCCGTGACATCCGCGTGATTGAGCAACACCGCCCCGGCCTCGCGCGCCGCGAGCGCGGCACTCAGTGTCAGCCGCGTGTCATCGGTGCCCGCATCCCAGTAGCGAAAGCCGCCGAGCAGCGCGTCCGGCGCGAGCTCCGGCTCGGCGTCGCGCAGCTCCGCCACCGAGAGCGACGCGTGACGTCCGACGTTGCGAAAGAGCGCCAGTGCGTCGTAGAGCGCGAGACCAGCGCGCAGCTTCCACCGCGGGACGCGTGCACCGCGGTACACCGGCCAGGTGAACGCGAGCGGTCGCACCAGATGCGGCGCGAGGGAGTGCAGCTGCAGGCGGCGTTCGCGACTGGCCTCGAACACGAGGTGCAGATGCCCGTGTTCGAGGTAGCGTACGCCGCCGTGGATGAGGCGCGACGAGCGGCTCGACGTGCCGGCCGCGAAGTCGTCACGCTCGATCAGTGCGACCCGCAGCCCCCGCAGCGCGGCCTCGCGCGCCACGCCGCAGCCGGTGATGCCACCGCCAATCACGAGCACGTCGAATCGCTCGTGCGCGAGCGCGTGGCAGGCATCGCGACGGACGACCGACGCGTGATCCGGGAGCGGCATGCATGGATCGTACCGGCGAGCGCGGCACCTCGCCAGCCGACCGCTTGAAGACGACACCGGGAATCGCCGAATTTCCGGGGTCCGAGGTGACTGCGGCGTGCGACCACGCGATCGCTCCGTGCGCTGCCAGTCGAGCCGAGTGAATGCTTCGCTTCAGAGGAATCCGTTGGCCATGTCGTCCATCGCCGTGCCGCACATCCTTCGCTCCGTTGTTCGTTCGACGTTCTGCGCCGCGCACCAGCGGACGCGCCTGCGACGCGTGCTCGCTCTCGCCGGACTCGGCACCAGCGTGGCCATCAGCGCCGCGTGTGCCGGAGGCGACGTTGGCTCGGTCGCCGTGGTCGGCGAGAAGACGGGCGTTCTCATCTGGCATCCGGTCGAGCGCGCCGAGTCGTATGAGGTGGCGATCATCGTACCGACCGATTCCGTCGTACACGCACTCACGACCGCCGATACCGTCGCGCCAATGCCGCCGAGCTTCATGCCGGTGAAGGGGACGCAGTGGACTGTGCGCGCGCTGCGCGGAGCGCGTGTCCTCGCGGAGTCGGGGCGGCAGCCGATCTATTGAGCGTACACGAACGGGGCGCGACCGGTTGTCCGATCGCGCCCCGTTCGAGATGCCGCAGGCGGCGCGCGTCAGCGCGCGGCGTTCAGCGAGAGTCCGTGTGTCGCGAGCGCACTTTCGAGCGCGCGCGCACGCTGCAGCACTGTGTTTGCTTCGGTCATGGCCGCTCGAAGATCGGCGACGGCTGCGTTGGCCTGTGCGCGCGAGCCTTCGCTGGGGGTCTCCCAGATGCCGGCAATGAGTCCCTTGATCTGCCCGACACGCGCGAGCACGTCGGTGTTGGTGCCGGCGCCGAGCCGTCCAGCCGCACCGCCACCACCGCCACCCCCGGCGGGCGGACCGCCGGGCGCTGCGGCGGCGCCCGCCGCACGACCCGGCGCCACGCCGAACTTCACCCGCACGCTGTCGAACGCCTGCGCGAGCGCGGTGAACTGCGACTTCGTGGCCTCGGGAACCGCGCTCATCGAATCGAGTCGTGCCTTCACGGTCGCGATCGGGTTGGCCAGCGCCGTCAACGACGCCGCCACATCGGCGCCCGCCTGCTGCTGCGCGTGCAGATCGCGCAGGAAGCCGTCGTACGCGACGCGCGCCTCGCCCGTGAGCGTGACCTTGGGATCCATGACGACGCGCAGCGTCTTCGTGCTCACTTCGGTGCCGTCCACGACGAGCGCGATCGTGTAGTCCCCCGGCGCCACGTACGGGCCGGCGTTACCGCCCGCGCCCCCGCCGAATCCACCGCCGGGGCCACCTGCGGCGCGACACGGGTTGCTCGACTGATAGCCGGCGCTGGGCAGCGGGGTTGGCATCCCCTCGATCGCACGAGCGCGACCGCCGGGCCCGCCACCACCAGGACCGCCACCGCCTCCCGGACCGCCTCGCCCACCAACGTCGGCCGGTGCGGCGGTACGAATCGGCGCGCTGCGCAGGTCCCAGCAGATCTGCTGCACACCCGCCGCTCGCCGAGCGGCCGGCACCTCGAGTTCGCGTACCAACGCATTTCCCTGTCGGACGCGCACCGACATCGCCTGCGGTGCGCCCTGTACATGCATCGTCAGCACGGCCTCCACCGGCGGATTCTCACCGATGAAGGTCTGGTGACCCCAGAACTCGTCGTTGCGATCATCCTTGTACTTCCACTCGAGCGCAGGCGCCGGCGTGAACAACGTCGACGTGGCCACACGCTGCGCCGCCGTGTACTCCTGAATGGGCGCGAGGTCATCGAGCACCCAGATGGAGCGACCGTGCGACGCGACGATGAGGGCGTTGTCGCGCGGATGAATCGTGAGCTCGTCAACACGTACGTTCGGGAAGTTGTCCCCCTGCAGCTTGCGCCACGACGTCCCACGATCGAGCGAAAGGTAGATGCCGTCTTCGCTGCCGATGTACAACACGTCGCGGTTGCGCGTGTCTTCTGTGAGCGTGCGCACGATGCGCTCACCGAGTCCGCCCGACAGGACGCGGAACGTGCGACCAAAGTCGGTGCTGACCCACGCGTACGCGCCGTAGTCATTCTCACGATGGTTGTCGACCGTGACGTACACCGTGCCCGCATCGAAGCGCGATGGCACGACCTCCGAGACGAACGCGCCCTTCGGAAATCCGGGCAGGTTGCCGGTGATGTCGGTCCACGTGGCGCCGCCGTCGCGCGTCACGCTCACGGTACCGTCGTCGGTGCCGGCGTAGATGACGCCGGCCTGCGCCGGCGACTCCGCGAGCGACACGATCGCGGGCCACTGCGAGATGCCGTCATTGCGCGCCAGACGGATTTCGGTCCCCTTGCGCCCCATCGTGACGATCGTGTCGCGGTTGGCGTTCTTCGTGAGATCTGGGCTGATCACCGTCCACGAATCGCCGCGGTCGGTCGACCGGAAGACACGGTTGGCCGCCACGAGCAGCACACCGGGATTGTGCGACGACAGGATCATCGGCGCGTCCCAGTGGAAGCGGAAACGCTCACTCGCCGGAACTGCCGGTGAGACGTTCTGCGGCGTGGGCCGGATGCTGCGCGATTCACCGGTGACGATGTTGCGGCGAATCATGTTGCCATCCTGCGACTCGGTGTACACGATGCGCGAATCGCGCGGATCGGGGAGCGCGACGAAACCGTCGCCACCGAGAATCTGGAACCAGTCGTAGTTCATGATGCCGGCGCCGAGTCGCGAGCGGCTCGGTCCGCACCAGTTGTAGTTGTCCTGCATGCCGCCGCACACGTTGAACGGCGTCTCCATGTCGTACGACACATGATAGAACAGGCCCACGGGGAGGTTCGGCACCATCTGCCAGGTGTACGCGCCGTCCCACGAGATCCCGATGCCACCGTCGCCACCGATCATGACGTGCTTCGGATTGCGTGGATTGACCCAGATCGCGTGAATGTCATCGTGAATCACGAGCGACGCGTCCGTTTCCACCGTCTTGCCACCATCGTGCGAGACGTGCATGCCCACGCCGCCATAGTACACGCGCTCCGGATCGGTGGGGTCGATCACAAGTTTGCTGAAGTACATCGGGCGCGGATTGACGCTGTTCACCTTCGCCCACGTTGCACCGCCATCGTTGGAACGCCACAGGCCCGTCTGCGGCTGCGCCTGCACCGGGGCTTCCACGAGCGAATACACCACGGAGGGATTCGACGGCGCAAACGCGACGGCGAGCCGACCGAGTTCACCCGCCGGATAGCCGCCCGCCACCTTGTTCCACGTCGTGCCACCGTCGGTGGAGGTCCAGAGCGCGCTTCCGACGCCACCGCCGTTCATGCAGCACGTCGTGCGACGCCGCTGATACGTCGTCGCGAAGAGCACCTGGGGATTCGTGGGGTGCATGACGAGGTCGTTGGCGCCGGTGTCATCATCCACGTGCAGCACACGGGTCCACGTGCGCCCACCGTCGGTCGTCTTGTAGACGCCACGCTCTCCGCCAGCACCGAAGAGCGGTCCCGTCGCGGCCACGAACACGACGTCCGGATTCTCCGGATGAATCACGATCGCATCGATGTGCTTCGAGGCACGCAGGCCGACGTGCGTGAACGTCTTGCCGCCGTCGGTGCTCTTGTAGACGCCGTCACCCCACGACGTGCTCTGGCGGTTGTTCGATTCTCCCGACCCCACCCACACGATATCCGGGTTCCCCGGCACCGTGGCGACGGCCCCGATCGACAGCAACCCATCGTGCTGCAGCAGCGGCGTGAACAGTGCGCCGTTCGTCGTGGTCTTCCACACACCACCGTGGGCGGTGCCAACGTAGTACGTGGCCGGGTTGGCGGGATCGACCGCCAGCGCCGAGATGCGGCCCGACATCGTGGCCGGGCCGATGGAGCGGAAGTGCAACGCCTTGAACTCGTTCGCGACCGGTACAGCGGCCGGTTGGGCGGTTGCGGTGGTCGACACGCTCGCGACCAGCACACCGGCGAGTGCCGTGAGAGAGAGGGGGGCGCGCGCGACGAACGGGCGCCTCGATCGGGGGGACATGCGGAAGACTCCGGGTGGTGGGGAAGCGCACAGCGCGTGCACCGTCATACGATGCAGCCGGCGGCATCGCTGGGCCAGTCGGCGCGCCCACCCGGTCTGCCCTCCCCGCGCGCTTCCCGGACGGTACCTTTCAGCATGTCTTCCCTCGGAGTTCCTGGACGTCGCGTCGCCATTGTGGCTGGTGTGCGCACCCCCTTCGCGCGCGCGGGCACGGCCCTCAAGGACTACTCGGCCCTCGAACTGGCCCGTCACGCGGTGGCGGCGCTCATGCAGCGCACCGAACTCGACGGCGCCTCCGTGGATCTGGTCGTTTTCGGCACCGTGCTCCCCTCGGTGCTCACCCCCAATCCGGCGCGCGAAGTGGCGCTGCTCCCGCACTTCCCGCGCGATGTGCAGGCCTTCACCGTCGGGCGCGCCTGCGCATCGGCGAATCAGGCCATCACTGACGCGGCCGATCAGATCCTGCTTGGGCATGCCACGGTCGCCATCGCCGGCGGTACGGAGTCGCTCTCGCAGGTTCCCATCCTGCACTCGCGACGCATGAGCGACACGCTCGTGGCGGCCAGCAAGGCGAAGTCGCTCGGCGAACGCCTGTCGACGCTCGCGCGTGTTCGGCCGCGCGATCTGGTGCCGGTGACGCCGGCCATCAGCGAGCCGAGTACCGGTGAGACGATGGGTCAGTCTGCAGATACGATGGCCAAGCTCAACGGCATCACGCGCGACGCGCAGGACGCGTTTGCGCTGCGGTCGCATCAGCGCGCGGCGACCGGGCTCGCGGATGGCCGCCTGACGGCGGAGATCACCCCTATCACCGTGCCGCCTCGCCATACGGAAGCGCTGGCGATCGACAACGGCGTGCGCGCCGATTCGTCACTCGCCCAACTCGCCGCGCTCAAGCCGGTGTTCGATCGCGCGTACGGGAGCGTCACGGCCGGCAATGCGTCGCCGCTGACCGACGGCGCCTCGGCGGTGTTGCTCATGCGAGAGGATGTCGCGCAGGCGCTTGGCTACACGCCGCTCGCCTTCATTCGGTCGTACGCCTACGCCGCCATCGATCCGGCCGAACAGCTGCTGCAAGCCCCGGTGTTCGCCGCGCCACGCGCACTTGCGCGCGCTGGCCTGACGTTGGCCGACATGGATCTGGTGGACATGCACGAGGCCTTTGCCGCCCAGGTGCTGAGCAACCTGCACGGATTTGCGTCAACGGCCTGGGCCGAGCGCGCCGGCCTCGACGCCCCGCTCGGTGAGATCGATCCGGACCGACTCAACGTGCTGGGCGGCTCGTTGTCGATCGGCCATCCCTTCGGCGCCACCGGGGGACGCATCGTGACCACGCTCGCGAATGAATTGGCGCGGCGCAACGCGGCGTTCGGCCTGCTGACCGTCTGCGCGGCCGGTGGCATGGGCCACGCCATGGTGCTGGAGCGCGCATGACGAGTGCTCTGTCTCCGGTGACGCTGTCGGTCGAGGATCAGATTGCCGTCGTCACGTTCGATGCACCGGGACCGGTCAACGCGCTGAACTCGGGACTGGCGACGCACTTTCAGTCGATCTTCGAACGCATCGATCGTGACGATGCGATTCGTGCTGCCATCCTGGTAAGCGGCAAGACGGACACGTGGATCGCCGGTGCCGATATCGACGAGCTGGCCGCCGTCTCGTCGGCGAGCGAGGCCGAGGCCATTTCGCGCGCTGGCCATCGGTTGCTCGACCAACTCGCGGCGCTTCGCAAGCCCGTGGTCGCCGCGATTCATGGCGCGTGTCTCGGCGGAGGTCTCGAGGTCGCGTTGGCCTGTCACTGGCGGGTGCTCAGCGATCATCCGAAGTCGACCTGTGCGTTGCCCGAAGTGCAGTTGGGGCTGCTGCCAGGCGCCGGTGGCACGCAACGCCTGCCGCGCCTCATCGGCTTGCAGGCCGCCCTCGATCTGATCCTCACCGGGCGCACGGTGCGTCCGCGCAAGGCAAAGACCCTCGGTCTCGTGGATGATCTGGTGCATCCCGCGATTCTGCGGCGTGTCGCGCTGCAGCGTGCCCGGGAGCTTGCCGAGCGAACGCGTACACGTGTGGCGCGTCCCTCGGGTGCAGCGGAGCTGCTCCTCGAAGACAATCCGATCGGTCGCGCGATCGTGTTTCGCAAGGCGCGCGAGTCGGTGATGGCGAAGACACGTGGTGCGTATCCGGCGCCGCTCGCCGCGCTCGAGGTGATCGCCGAGGGGTATGCGCACGGTGTCGCGCGTGGACTCGACGCGGAGGCGCGGGCCTTCGGGCGACTGGCGATGACGCCGCAGTGCCGCGAACTCGTCTTCCTCTTCTACGCCACGACGGCTCTCAAGAAGGAGGGTGGGAGCGTGACGGCGGTGGCGCCGCGGCCGGTTCGTCGGCTCGGCATCGTGGGTGGTGGCTTCATGGGGGCGGGCGTTGCGAGTGTTGCCGTGCAACAGGATCTGCTCGTGCGCGTACGCGATGCGTCATCGGAGCGCATCACCGGCATGCTGCGCACCGTACGCGATGTGCTTGATGCGCGTCGTCGGCGAAAGCGGCTCACGCGTCAGGAACACGAGCAGGCGATGGCGCGCGTGAGCGGTGGCACGGATCTCACCGGCTTTCGACGCGCTGATCTCATCATCGAGGCCGTGTACGAAGATCTGGCAGTGAAGCACGCGGTACTGCGCGACATCGAGGCGGTGGCGCCCGATGCGGTCTTCGCTTCGAACACCAGTACCATTCCGATTGCGCGCATCGCCGAGGCGGCGTCGCGCCCGGAGCGCGTTGTGGGGATGCACTTCTTCAGTCCGGTCGACAAGATGCCGCTGCTGGAAGTGATCGCCGCGCCGGCCACGAGTGACGAGACCGTCGCCACGGCAGTGGCGTGCGGACGGACGCTCGGGAAGACCGTCATCGTGGTGCGAGATGGTCCCGGGTTCTACGTCAATCGTGTGCTTGCCCCGTACCTCAACGCGGCGGGAGCGCTGCTCGACGAGGGCGCGTCCGTGCCTGCGGTCGATGCGGCGCTCATCGCGTGGGGCTTCCCGGTGGGGCCCTTCACCCTGCTCGATGAAGTCGGACTCGATGTGGCGGGCAAGTCGGGCGCGGTGCTCGCCGAGGCATTTGGCGAGCGCATGCTCGCGGCCAGTTCGCTCGCGCGATTGATCCAGAGCGGCCGGCTGGGGCGCAAGGGCGGACGGGGCTTCTACACATACGACGACGGCACGCGAGGCGCGGTCGACAGTGGCGTGTACGCGCTCACGGCAGTCGGTGAGTCGCGCCAGGCGTTCAGCGATGACGATGTGCAGATGCGCTGTGTCCTGCCGATGCTGAATGAAGCCGTCCGTTGCCTCGAGGACGGCATCATCCGTGCTCCCCGCGTCGGCGATGTTGGTGCCGTGTTCGGCATCGGCTTCCCGCCGTTTCGTGGCGGTCCGTTCCGCACCATCGACGCGCTTGGTGCGGCCGAGTGTGTGCGGCAACTGCTCGCGCTCGACGCCCGCTTCCCCGGGCGTTACACGCCGGCCGATATGCTGCGCCGGATGGCGGAGCATGGCGAGCGATTCTACCCCGCAACTGGCAAGCCCCTGTGACCGATACCTTGCATCCCATTCTCGCGGCCATCGTGAACGAACTCACGTTGGAGCGCGCGCGATTGCTCGACGCGGCCGAGCGTGTGCCCGAGCAATGGCGCAATGCTGCCCCGTCCCCCGATCGCTGGTCGGCGGCGCAGGTACTCGGGCATCTGGTGAAGGTCGAAGCCTCGAGCGGACGTTTGTTCAGCGTGCACGCCCGGCAACTGCGCGAATCGGGTGCACCACCGGAGTCGTCCACTGATGCGCAGGCGGTCATCGAGGCGTTCGCGGTGCATCCGGTGCACCGTCGCGATCGGCCGATTCCGGCGCCCGAGATGGTGCAGCCCGACGCCGATGTGACCTTCGAGGATGCACTGGACGCGCTGCGCGACGGGCGCGTGCGATTGCTTGACGCCATCACGAAGGCGAGTGGCTTGCCGCTGGGGAGCGTGCGCGCGCCCCATCCGCGGCTCGGACCGCTCACGATGTACGAATGGCTGCTCATGATTGCCCGCCACGAAGCTCGCCACATCGGGCAGCTCGACGAATTGGCTGACGCCTGACCTTCACTCTGTTCTTCCATGCGTCTCACTCTCACGCTGTCGCGTCTGCTCGGCTGGTCGCTGCTGAGCGCGGCACCGCTGCTCGCCCAACTCCCGGTGCCGGCGACGCGCGCCGAGCGGACGAACTACGCCGAAACGTCGCATCACGCCGACGTGCTCGCCTTCCTCGATACGTTGCAGGCGCGTCGTGCCCCACTCGTGGTGACCGAGCTCGGGCGCAGCAGTGAAGGGCGGGTGCTGCCGCTCGTGATTGCGTCACGACCGCAGGTGCGCACGCCGGCGGAGGCGCGCGCATTGCGACGTCCCATCGTGTACGTGCAAGGGAACATCCACGCGGGTGAAGTCGAGGGAAAGGAGGCCGTGCTCGCGCTGCTGCGCGATCTCTCGTTCGCGCGCGGCCCGAACGTGCTCGACTCCATCGTGCTGCTCGTGGTGCCGAACTACAACGCCGATGGCAATGAGCGCTTCGCCGACCAGGCCCAGCAGCGCGGCGCGCAGAATGGTCCCGCGCTGGTGGGACAGCGACCGAACGCGATGGGACTCGATCTGAATCGCGACTACATCAAGGCCGAAGCGCCGGAGACGCGCGCCGCGCTCGCGGCCTTCGTGGCGTGGCAGCCGGATGTCTTCGTCGATCTGCACACCACCAACGGCAGCTACCACGGGTACCAGCTCACGTACTCGCCGTCGTTGCATCCTTCGGCGCCGCTCGCGGCATTCACCGGGGATACGATGCTGGTCACGATTCGTGAGCGCATGCAGGCGCGCCACGGATTTCGCATCTTCCCGTATGGCAACTTCACCGGCGAATCGCGTCGCTCCATGACGGACACCCTCAAGACGGGGTGGGTGACGTACGAGCACAAGCCGCGCTTCGGGACGAACTACTTCGGGCTGCGTGGTCCGATTTCGATCCTGAGCGAGGCCTATTCACATGATCCGTTCGCGGTGCGTGTGGCCTCGACGCGGGCGTTTGTGCAGGAGATCCTCTCGTACGTCGCGGAGCGGCCGCGCGCACTGCTCGACCGGGTCGCGTTGGCGAGGCAGGCGTCCACCTTCGGTCCACGCGGGGCCGCGCCGGCGTTGGCGCTGCGGTCGCGTTTCGCGTCGCGACCGGATACGCAGCCCGTCCTTGTCGAAGTGCTCGAGCGGCTCCCGGATAGCACCGCGCGCGACGAACCCGGCATGCCGCTCGGCCTGAAGCGGACCGGACGATTCGCGGCCGTTCGCATGCCCGTGGTGGACCGGTTCGAGGCCGAGCTCGAACGGCGGCCGCCCGCCGGCGGATGGGTCATCGAGGCTGCGGTGCTCGATAGCGTCGGTCCGCGCCTCGCGGCGCACGGCGTGACGGTGCAGCGCGTGACGCGCGCGTTCGAGACCGAGGTCGAACAGTTCCGCGTGGACAGCCTGGCGCAGGCCGCTCGGCCGTTCCAGGGGCACCGGGAGGTGACCCTCGTCGGACGCTGGGAGCGACGCCGCGTGACCGTGCCGGTGGGTGCCGCGCTGGTGCGGACCGGCACACCGCTCGATCGGCTCGCCGCGCTGCTGCTCGAACCGGAAAGCGACGACGGGCTGGCCACGTGGAATCTGATGGATCAGGGCCTGCAGGTCGGGCGTTCCAGCCCGGTGTGGCGCCTGCTCACCACGCCCTGACCACGGGCGGCGCCCGATATATTTGGACAGCCCCTGCCGATGGGGGTGGTGGGGACGCACCGTGCGCGTCCCGCGGCTCATCCTGCTTTCATGCTGCGCAACTCACTGCTGTATCTGTCGCGCCAACAGCGCATCTTCGATTTCATTCGCGGCAACGGCTTCGCGCGTCGCATGGCGTCGCGCTTCGTGGCCGGCGAGACCATTCAGGACGCCTGCCACGCGGCGGCGGAGCTCAACGCCCTCGGGATTTCCGCGACGCTGGATCTGCTTGGTGAGAGTGTCACCAACGAGGCCGAAGCGCGCGAGACCGGTCGACAGTATCTCGCGCTGCTCGACGCGATTCACGAGCAGCAGCTCAACTGCAACGTCTCGGTCAAGCTGACGGCGCTCGGTCAGGACATCAGCGACGCGCTGTGCGTTGAGGTCGTGACGGCGATCCTGCAGCGGGCCGAACAGTACGACTCGTTCGTGCGTCTCGACATGGAGTCGAGCGAGTATACCCAGCGCACGATCGACACGTTCGAGCACCAGCTGTACAGTCGCTTTCCGAAGCGCGTCGGCATCGTGCTGCAGAGCGCACTGCGCCGCACGCTGGATGATGTGGAGCACGCCATCGCGCTCGGTGCGCGCGTGCGTCTCTGCAAGGGCGCCTACCAGGAGCCCGAGGCGGTGGCATTCCCCGAGAAGCGGGATGTGGACGCGACGTATGTCGACGCCATGCAGCGCCTGATGACGCGCGGCCATTACCCCGGGCTGGCGACGCACGACGAAGTGATCATCGAGCAGGCCAAGCGGTTTGCGCGGGAACAGGGCATTGCGCCGAATCGGTTCGAGTTCCAGATGCTGTACGGCGTGCGCCGCGATCTGCAGGAAGCACTCGTGCGGGACGGCTGGCGGGTGCGCGTGTATGTGCCGTTCGGGACGCAGTGGTATCCGTACCTCATGCGGCGCCTTGCCGAGCGCCCCGCGAACATTGCGTTCATGACGGGCAACATCGTTCGCGAGGCCATGCACGGCGGGGCACGTCGACCGGCGCGCGCCTCGCGCGCGTCCACCAGCCGCTGAGCGCTCGCCTTCTGATTGCACACGGCGGACATCACGAGCCTCCCGATCACGCGGCCGGCGATGAAGCGACGCTCGGTGGCTACCGGGCCGTGCACAAGCGCCCGCCGGCGTTCGAAGGCGTCGATGGGCTGTCGTATTCCGTGGACATACTGGTCGACACGACGGATGATCCGACCGCTCCCGTCGGGGCGTTCCTGTTCTTCCTGCAATGGGGACGAGGCGAGCCGGAAGCGAGCGGACATCTGGAAACGGGATTCCTCGCGCGCGGGCACAGTGAGGCGGCGGTGCGCGACGCGGTGGGTCGGATGTCGCTGCTCGTGGTCAAGGCAACCCTGGACGGCCTGATTCGGGCTCGCACCATGTCCGAGGGTTCGGCAATGGAACGGCCGTGAACGACCGGAGCACCGTAGCCGATCCGGGCACGCCCGGGATCGTCCTGTCCGGGACCGGCGGGGTCTGGCAGGTCCAGCTCGGAGACGGCGTCACCGTTGACGCGACAATGCGCGGACGGCTGAAGCGCGACGCCGAGCGCGCCGGTGGGCGCCGCCGAGCGGGATCCCCGCGCGAAAGTGGTGGTGTGCTCAAGCTTGCCGTGGGTGATGCGGTCACCGTCGTCTCGGAACCGGGCCCGGATGGACTGGTGGTGCACTGCATCGAGGAGATCGCGCCGCGCCGCTCGCAGTTGGCGCGCCGCGCGCCGGGCGGCGCGTATGGTGAGCGTGTCGTGGTGGCCAACCTCGATCAGGTGCTCGTGGTGTTCGCGGCGGCGAACCCCGAGCCGCATCCGCGTATGCTCGATCGCTTTCTGGTGATTGCCGAGGCCAATGCACTGCGCGCGCGTGTGGTGGTGAACAAGTGCGACCTGCGCAGCGCCCCGGAGTCGCACGCGCTCTTTGCCGACTACGAACGTGCAGGCTACCCCGTGCACTACACGAGCGTGCACACGGGCGCGGGGCTCGACGCGTTGCGCGAGGTGGTGCAGGGGCGCGTGTCGGCACTCACGGGACCGTCCGGTGTGGGCAAGTCATCGCTCATGAACGCGCTCTTCCCCGGGTTGACCCTGCGGGTCGGGGCCATCAGTGAGAGTGTGAACAAGGGACGGCACACGACGGTGGGCGCACTGCTGCACCCGCTGCCCGGCGGCGGATTCGTGGCCGACACGCCGGGATTGCGCGAGGTTGGACTCTGGGGGATCGACGTGCGTGAGGTGGCGGTCTGTTTTCCCGAGTTCGCGCCCTACCTCTCGTCGTGCCGTTTCGCGGACTGTACGCACCTCGTCGAGCCGGGGTGCGCGCTGCGCGAGGCGGTGGAGGCCGGCGACGTCAGTCGCTCGCGTTGGGAGAGCTACGCGAAGCTGCGCGACGAACTCGCGATCGCGACGGCGTCGAGTTGGTAGTCGGCTGACCACCTCCGCTCCGGAGTAACGGCGCGTTCGAATCGGATGCATATTGGCCCGGTGCGGCGTGTCTCCCGATTGTCTGGTGCTCGCCGTTGCCCCCGATCCGGAGCCCGCCGTGTCCCACCTCGCCCCATCCGATCGCGCGCGCCACGAGCGGCGCCTCGACCTCGAGACCGCTGACGCGGGCTCTCCGTACGCACCGCGTGACGCGTGCGGTGTCGGCTTCATCGCGCGACAGAGTGGTGAGCGCACGCACGAAGTGGTGCAACTCGCGCTCGCCGCCGCCGCGCGCCTGGCGCACCGTGGTGCGCAGGGGGCCGACCTCTCGGCGGATGGCGCCGGACTGCTCGCGCAGATCCCGCGTCGATTGTTCATCCTCGCCGCGTCGCGTCAGGGCATTCACCTGCCGGCCGACGCGACTGTGGCCGTGGGCATGTGCTTCCTGCCCACCGACACCGACGCGCGCGCACTCGCGGAACGCGTGATCGAAGACGTGCTTGTGGCCGATGGTCTGCCGTGTCTCGGATGGCGTGATGTCCCGACGGAGCCGTCGGTGCTCGGTCCGTCGGCGTTGGCGGCGATGCCGTGCATTCGCCAGGTGCTCGTGGGTCGACCGAGTGGCACGGCCGATGACGCGTGGGAGCGTGCGCTGTATCTCGCGCGCCGAGAGATCGAGCATCGCATCGATGCCCTCGGCATCACGCCGTTTCACATCGCGTCGCTGTCGTGCCGAACGATCGTGTACAAGGGGCTCGTGACCGGTGCGCAGCTGGCGTCGTTCTTCCCTGACCTGCGTGATCCGGCGTTCGAGACGGCCATCGCCGTCTTTCACGAGCGCTACGCGACCAATACGCTGCCTCGCTGGGAGCTGGCGCAGCCGTTCCGGTTGCTGGCGCACAATGGCGAGATCAACACGCTGTGGGGCAATCGCAATGGCTTTGCGATGCGTGATGGCCTGTTGGCGACGGCCGCGTTCGGCGAGCACGCCGGACGGGTTCGCCAGCCGATTCGTCGCGGCGGCAGCGATTCCGCGAGTCTCGACAACGCGCTCGAGCTGCTCGTGCGTGGTGGACGCTCGCCGGTACACGCGACGATGATGCTCGTGCCGCAGGCGTGGGAGCGCTATCCGGACATTGATCCGACGGTCCGTGCGTTCTACGAGTATCACCAGTGTGTGATCGAACCGTGGGATGGGCCGGCCGCCCTCGCGTACAGCGATGGCGTGCAGGTGGCGGTCTCACTCGATCGCAACGGTCTGCGTCCGTGCCGCTACAAGATTCGCGCCGACGGCATGGTGATCGCGGGCAGCGAAGTCGGCATCGGTGGGTTCGACGCGCGCGACATCGTGGAGAGTGGCAAGGTGGGACCCGGGGGTGTGCTGCTCGTCGATACGGCGGGGCATCGCATCGTGCGCAATCTCGCGGCCAAACGCGAAGTCGCGGCGCGCCGGCCGTATGCGAAGTGGCTGTCACATCACATGGCGACGCTGCCCACGAGTGACGGTACCGAACCGCTGGTGCGCGGCAGCGATCAGTTGCGCCCGCTGCAGGCCGCGTTCGGCTACGGCCACGAAGATCTGCGCCTCGTGCTCGAGCCGATGGCCACCACGGGCGCGGAAGTCGTGTGGAGCATGGGTGATGACGCTCCACTGGCCGTCTTGTCGCGTCTGCCACAACCGCTGTTCAGTTACTTCCGGCAGCGGTTCGCGCAGGTGACGAACCCACCCATGGATTCGCTGCGCGAGTCGATGGTCATGTCGCTGCGCATGCATCTGGGTCAGCGCGGATCGCCATTGCTCGAGAAGCCGGAGTTCGCGCGCAAGCTGCGCATCGAACATCCCGTGCTGCTCCCCGAGGAGATGGCCGCGTTGCGTGCGTTCCCTGGCTTCAAGGCGGTCACGCTCGATGCCACATGGCCCGCCACCTCGCGCGCCGACACGCTCGACGCAGCCCTCGATTCGTTGTGCCGCCGGGCCGAAGCGGCGATCGGGAAGGGGGTACGGCTGCTCATCATCAGTGACCGCAAGGCGAGCGGCGATCGCGCGCCCATCCCGTCGCTGCTTGCGCTCGGTGCCGTGCGTCAGCATCTCGTGCGTACCGGGCTGCGTGCGCAGGTCGGCCTCGTGGTGGAGACGGGCGATGCGGTGGAGCAGCATCATGTGGCGACGCTGTTCGGCTACGGTGCCGAAGCGGTGCATCCGTGGCTTGCGATGGAAACCGTGGCCACGCTGTTCGCCGAGGCTGCCGCGCATGGCCGTGACGACGGCAGCGTCGAACGTCCCGGCCCGGCCCTCGCGCAGTCACGGTTGCGCGCGAGCCTCGAGAAGGGACTCCTCAAGATCCTCGCGAAGATGGGCGTCTCGACGCTCGCGTCGTACTGCGGGTCGCAGATGTTCGAAGTCCTCGGGCTGGGCGCCGAGGTCATCGATCGGTGTTTCGCCGGTACGGCATCGCCGATCGGCGGCATTGGCTTGCGCGAAATCGCGGAAGATGTGCTTTCCCGCCATCGCGCCGCGTACGAGGTGGCACCGGGTGACGATGTGTCGCTCCCCGATCTCGGACGCGTGCGGTTCCGCAAGGAGGGCGAAGCGCACGCGTGGGCGCCGGGCACCGTGCGACAGCTGCAGTTGGCGGTCGGCAGTGCGCGACGGGCGCGCGACGGTGGCCCTGATGACGAAGCGTGGCGCAGCTTCCGACTGCTCGGTGACGATGGTCCGCCCATCGCCGTACGCGATCTGCTCGCCTTGCGTGAGGTCGCGCCGATTGCCATCGACGCCGTCGAATCGGTGGAGTCGATCGTGACGCGGTTCGTCTCGTCTGCGATGTCACTCGGTGCGCTCTCGCCGGAAGCGCACTCGGCGATCACCGTGGCGATGAATCGACTCGGTGCGCGCAGCAACTCGGGCGAGGGTGGGGAAGATCCGGCGTGGTTCACACCAGTGAACGGTGATCGGCTCGACAGCCGTATCAAGCAGGTCGCCTCCGGTCGCTTCGGTGTCACCACGGGTTACCTCGCGCGCGCCGACGAAATCGAGATCAAGATGGTGCAGGGGGCCAAGCCTGGCGAAGGTGGCCAGTTGCCGGCGCACAAGGTGACGGCGCTGATCGCGCGGTTGCGACACTCCACGCCCGGCGTGCAGTTGATCTCGCCGCCGCCGCATCATGACATCTACTCCATCGAGGATCTCGCGCAGCTTGTCCACGACCTCAAGGCCGTGAACCCGCGTGCGCGCATCGGGGTGAAGCTGGTCGCTTCGGCGGGTGTGGGCACGGTGGCGGCCGGTGTCGCGAAGGCCTACGCCGACTACGTGCTCATCGCCGGTCACAGCGGCGGAACGGGCGCGTCGCCGCTCTCGAGCATCAAACATGCGGGGGCGCCCTGGGAGTTGGGGCTGGCCGAAGCGCAGCATGTCCTCGTGCAGAACGGATTGCGGCATCGGCTCGAGTTGCGTGTTGACGGTGGATTCCGCACCGGGCGCGATGTCGTGCTCGCCGCCTTGCTCGGTGGCGAGACATTCGGTTTCGGCACGGCGCCGCTCGTGGCGATCGGCTGTGACATGGCGCGGCAGTGTCACCTCAACAGCTGCCCCACCGGCATTGCCACGCAGCGCGAGGAACTACGCGCGAAGTTCCGTGGCACGCCAGAGCACGTCATCGGCTACTTCCTGCGCGTGGCGCACGATGTGCGCGAACACCTGGCGTCGCTCGGGGCGCGCTCGATCGACGAGATCGTCGGACGCAGCGAACTGCTGCGTCGGGCCGATCGTCCGGAGCTGCCACGCTCGGCGATGCTCGACCTGTCGCTGCTGCTCACACCGGCGCGCCGCGAGGGCGTGCCTACGCGGCGCACAGCCGAACGCAACGTACGTCCGGATACACCGCTCCTCGATGAGCGCATCATCGCGGAATTGACGCCGGCTTTCGAGGCCGGGCGTCCGTTCGACGGACAGTACGAGATCTACAATCACAACCTCACCACCGGTGCACGCGTCGCCGGCTGGCTGGCCGATCGCGTCGGTGATGCCGGCGTGCCTGCGGGTCAGGTCACGCTGCGCTTCCACGGAACGGCGGGACAGAGTTTCGGTTCATTCGCGCTGCGTGGCATGCGCCTCGAACTCGAAGGCGAAGCCAACGATTACGTGGGCAAGGGACTCACCGGCGGTGAACTCGTGATTCGACCATTCCGCAGTGCGCGGTATGGCGGCGCGAGTCATCTCAACATGATTCTCGGCAACACCGTGTTGTACGGCGCGACGGACGGCATGTTGCTCGCGGCCGGTCAGGCGGGCGATCGCTTCGCCGTGCGCAACTCGGGCGCGTGCGCGGTCGTCGAAGGCGTCGGCAATCATGCGTGCGAGTACATGACGGGTGGCGTGGTGGCCGTGCTCGGGCGCACGGGGCGCAACTTCGGCGCCGGCATGTCGAATGGACTCGCCTACGTCTTCGACGAAGCGGGCACGTTCCCGAGCCGCGTCAACCATGAGCTCGTGCAGTTGGCCGGCCTCGATCTCGAGGATGAGCGCCTGCTGCTCGCGCTGCTCACGCTGCATCGGGAGCGCACCGGCAGTCCGCGCGCGCGCGCGTTGCTCGAGGGGTGGAACCGCCTGCGTCGGCAGTGGCGTGTCGTGCAGCCGCGTGGCGCGAACGAACATGCGGTGGCCATTCGTTCGCGCTGGACCGAGCGCGTCAGTGCCCTCATCGGGACGTTGCCAGTGGGCCTCTCGGCGGGGTAAGGTTCGGCATGGCACGCACCATTACGCAACCGTCCGCCACGGCCAACGCGGGGCCAGCCGGCGAGCGAGCCGCGCTGCAGCGACGCGGGTTGCTGCTCAACGCGCTGACGATCGGCTACAACGTCGTCGAGGCGCTGCTCGCGCTTGGCTTCGGCGCGGCGGCCGGGAGTGTCGCCCTCATCGGGTTCGGCATTGATAGCGTGATCGAAGTGTCGGCCAGTCTGGCCGCTCGGTGGCGACTGCGCGCCGATGTCGACGCCGCGCGTCGGGCCGCGGCGGAGCGCCTCACCCTGCGACTGGTTGGATGGAGTTTTCTGGCGCTGGCTGCGTGGGTGGCGTGGGAATCGGTCGAAGCTCTGTGGACGCGTGAGGCGCCCGAGGCGACGTGGTACGGTACCCTGCTCGCGGCGCTGTCGGTGGTCATCATGCCGGTGCTGGCACGAGCGAAGCGGCATGTCGCGATCGGGCTCGCGAGCGGCGCGCTTGCCGCCGAGGCGACGCAGACGAGCGTCTGCGCGTGGCTCTCGGCGATTGTGTTGCTCGGAGTGGGGGCCAACGCGTGGTTCGGCTGGTGGTGGGCCGATCCGATGGCCGCGCTCCTGATGGTGCCCATCATCGCCTACGAAGGCGTGCAGGCCGCTCGCGGCGTCGTCACGTGCGCCGACTGTGCTGGCGCGTGTCACGCGGCTGCTGATCCCGTCGCGTAACTGGGGCCATGTCCGCCGGCGATCTGCGCGTGTTCGGCGGCACGTCGTCGCTCGGGCTCGATGTCGAGCTGCGTCCCGACGTCTTCTGGCAGAAGCTCGGTGCAGTGATGCAACTGGTTGCCTGGTTGGCTGCCATCGCCGTGCCGGTGGCGCTGCTGCGAGGCGGCCCGGAGGCGCTCCTTGCGGCGATTGGTGCATCGCTCACGCTGCATGCACTTGGCTACGTGCTGCGCCACACGGTGCAGCATCTCGTGGTGCCCCCGAACGCTCGCATCGTTCGCTCGGAGCAGCGTATTGGCGCGTGGCGCGTCCCGTTCACCGCACGCGCCGTGGACGTCAGTACCCGCGGTGCGATTGTCGTGGTGCGTGATCGCGAACCGGTAGGCGGCGATGGGCCGCAGTGGATCTTCGTCGTACGTGCTGTTCCCGATGCCCGCGGCACGCACTCGACGGCGGTGTTTTCGACGTTCGATCAGACCGAAGCACTGCAGGTTTCGTCACTGCTGGGCAAGACGCTCGACGTACCTGCGCACGATCGCACGGCCGAGAACGAGCGATCGCGCTGAGTCGCCGCGACATGGGCGCGGCGCCGAACGCCTCGGTCAGCGCGACCGCACCGTGCCCAGACCGCCATCCACGCCGATCTCCTGTCCGGTCACCCAGCTCGCATCGTGGCCGAGGAGCCACACGTACGCGGGGGCGACGTCATCGGGCTCGCCGATTCGGCCGAGCGCGTGCATCGACGCGCTCGCCTGTTCGGCGGCCGGTGTGGCGGTGATGCGCGCGGCCATCGGTGTCCGCACGAGACCGGGCGCCACGACGTTCACGCGCAGTCCCTTGCTCGCGTAGGTCGCCGCTGCACTGCGCGCGAGCGCGATCACGCCACCCTTGGCGGCCGCAATCGCTTCGTGATTCGCCAGACCGTGTCGCGCCGCGGCGGTGGCCGTGAGCACGACACTGCCGCCGTTCGGCATGGCACGTGCGGCTGCGCGAACCGTCGCAAACGCGGTCGTCAGATTCTGCGCGATCGTGGCGTGGTATTCCTCCTCGCGCGTGAGGTGCGCGGGCTTGAGCACGATCGAGCCGACAAGGTTCGCGACTCCGGTGAGCGGGCCGAGGGCCGCCTGCGCGGCGGCAAAGGCACCGTCCACCGCGTCGAAGGTGGTGAGGTCGGCGACATGCATGCCAACGCCGAGTTCGGCGGCGAGGGCGGCGAGCGGCGCTTCGGAGCGACCGGCGAGGAAGACGCGTGCGCCAGATGCGACCAGACGCCGCGCAACGGCGGCCCCGATGCCGCCGGCACCACCAAGCAGGAGCACGGCCGGAGTCTTGAGTTCAGTCATGCCCACACAATCGGAGCCGGATCCATGAGGTTCCCTCGCCGGGTGGTCGTGACCGTCGTATGGCGTGCTGGTGGCTGCAGGCGAGCGACGGCGATAGACTCCATGGTCGGACACGCGACGTCGCGTGCCGGCGTCGTTCCGCTCCCGCTCACGTTCCCCGCCATGCGCGTTTCGCTTCGACTTCTCGGGACCACCGTGTTGCTCGCTGGCCTGTCGGCGTCCTCGGTATTGGCCCAGTCGCATCAGCATCAGCCCGGCATGACCCATGATGCGCCCGCCGCAAAGCCCACGGAAGTCGGGCAGGCCGCGTTCGCATCGATTGCCGAAATCGTGCGTCTGCTCGAAGCCGATCCGAAGACCGATTGGTCGAAGGTGAATCTCGAGGCGCTGCGTCAGCACCTGCGCGACATGGATCTCGTGCTGATGCGGGCGCGCGTTGCGACGAGCGAGGTCACCGCCGGCGTGCGCCTTGAGGTCACCGGTGACGGCGAGGTGGTCGAGGCGATTCGCCGCATGCTGCACAGCCATGGGCAGGCGCTCGAGGCCGAGCTGCCCGTCACCACGGCCATCGCGCATCATCCGCAGGGGCTCGTGCTCACGGTGACCGCGAAGAACACCGCCGACACGGCGTACGTGACGAAGCTGCGCGGCCTCGGATTCGCGGGGCTGCTGGTGACCGGTGATCACCACGGCCCGCATCACGTCATGATTGCGCGCGGACTCGGTGGCTCACACACCGATCACACGAAGCACTGAGGTTGTGTCGCCCTGAACCTCAGGGCGACAGCCGCCGCCGCACCCACCGTCCGCCTTCGCGCGCGTACGCGATGCGATCGTGCAGTCGGCTCTCGCGTCCCTGCCAGAACTCGAACTCCTCCGGCACAACGCGAAAGCCGCCCCAATGATCGGGGAGCGGCACGTCGCCACTGCGGAACCGCTCCATCATCTCCTCGACCTTGCGATCGAGCGACTCGCGATCGGGCAGCACACTCGACTGGTGCGACACCCACGCACCGACGCGCGCGCCGTACGGCCGCGACGTGAAATAGGCGACGGATTCGTCGCGGGTGATGCGCTGCACCGCGCCAACGACGCGCACCTGCCGCTCCAGTTCGTGCCACCAGAAGCAGAGCGCGGCGTGCGGGTTGTCGGTGAGCTCCTGCCCCTTGCGGCTTCGATAATCGGTGAAGAACACGAAGCCGCGCGCGTCCACGCCCTTGAGCAGCACCATGCGCGCCGACGGATACGCGTCGGGTGTACAGGTGGCGAGGGTCATCGCGTTCGGCTCGACGACCTTGGCCTCCTGCGCTTCGTGAAACCAGCGCTGGAACTGCACGATCGGATCAGCATCCACATCCTGCTCGCCCAGGGCGGCGAGCCGGTACTCCTTGCGCAACTCGGCGATACTCACGCGCGATTCTCCAGGTCGAACAGCAATTCGGTCAGACTTCCACCAGCGGCAGCTTCGCGCGCGGGTACTCCTCGGGGACACCGGCGAACGGATCGCCAGCGTACGGCTCACCATCGGGCGTTTCGAGCACGAACCCGAGATCCTCGATCATGCGCAGGTCATCGCGTGCGGTCTGCCCCTGTGTGGTGAGGTAGTCGCCGATGAAGATCGAGTTGGCCGCGTACAAACCGAGCGGCTGCAACGAGCGCAGATGCACTTCGCGACCACCGGAGATGCGAATCTCCTGCGTGGGCAACAGCAGGCGATAGAGCACGAGAATCCGCAGGCAGCGACGCGGATCGAGCTGTCGCACGTCGGCCAGTGGTGTCCCCTCGACCGGAATCAGAAAGTTCACCGGCACCGACTTGACATCCATCTCGCGCAGCGCGAGCGCCAGATCGATCACATCGTCGTCGGTCTCACCCATGCCCAGAATGCCACCGGAGCACGTCTTCACGCCGGCCTTCTTCACCGCCTCGACGGTCGCGACGCGATCATCGAACGTGTGCGTGGACACGATCTCCTCGGTGAAGCGCTGCGAGGCGTTGAGGTTGTGATTGATGGTCTCGACGCCGGCCTCCTTGAGGCGGCCCACCTGCTCCTCGTTGAGCAGACCGAGGCAGGCGCAGATCTTGAGGTCGTGCTTCTCCCGCACGGCGCGCACCGCGTCGAGCACCTTGCCGAAGACGCGCTCACCGGGCGAGCGCCCCGAAATCACCATGCACAGCGTGCCTGCCTTGAGCTGCGCGGCGCGGTCGGCGGCCTCGAGGATCTTCTCCTGCGCCAACATGGGATACTTCTCGATCTCCGCCGCCGAAATCGCCGACTGCGAGCAGTAGCCGCAGTCCTCGGGGCACAGGCCGCTCTGGGCATTGAGCAGGAAGTGCAACCGCACGCGATTGCCCCACGCGGCGCGGCGCACGCGGTACGCGGCCGCGAGCTGATCGAGCAGCAGCGCATCGGGCGCGGAGAGTACGGCCCGCGCCTCGTCGCGCGTGAGCACCCCGCCGGCGAGCGAGCGATCGGCGAGGGCGTTCCAGTCAGGCCACACCGCAGTGGTGTCGGAATGCGTCGTCATGAGTCTCGGAGAATGCGATCGAAATAAAGAGAGATACCAGGAGGTGTTCCTACACGCTCGGCACAAGCAGCTCGGCGAAACCGGCGCCTTCGGCCGCTGCCGCGAGCGCGTCCGGATCCTCCCACCGATCCACCCACGGGAAACGCAGACAGCGAATGTGCGGGACCAGTGTGACGAGCGCGTCGAAGTTGGTCGCTTCGGCGACGGTGGCGTCGCGCCCCGTGAGCGACGTGAGCACAATGGCACGGACCCGGAGACCAAGCGACTCGGCGGCCTGCACGGTGAGCAGCGTGTGGTTGAGGACGCCGAGCCGGTTGCCCGCCACGATGATCAGCTCACACCGCCACTGCGAGAAGAGGTGTCCGTAGTGCATCGTGGGAGTAATCGGCACGAGAAACCCTCCCGCGCCCTCGACGATGATCACGTCGCGATCGGCGCGCAGTTTCTCGAAGGCACGGTCGAGCGCTGCGAGATCGAGCGTGCGGCCGGCGCGTCGCGCCGCGACCATGGGCGCGAGTGGCTCCACCAGTGCGATGGGGCGAATCAGCTCGAGCGGATCGCTCACCCCGGCGGCGTCACGCAGACGATCGGCGTCGCTGCGCATCGACGGCCCGTCCACGCGCGTGCGCTCCATGACGCCCGTCTCCATGGGCTTCATCACGGCGCGCGACAGACCACGCGCGCGCGCGAGCGAGGCAAGTGCGCACGACACCACGGTCTTGCCGATTTCGGTGTCGGTGCCGGTGACGCCAAGCCGCACGGTCCGATCAGTCGACATCGCCTGCGCCCTCGTCGTCCGCGCGTTCGCCGTCGAGAAAGCGCGCGATCACGTCATGCGCCTGCGTCAGTGCCTCGGCGCCGATGCAGTAGGGGGGCAGCACGTACACCACGTTCCCGAGCGGACGCAGCAGCACCCCTTCCTGCAAGGCAAACGCGCTGAACGCACGTCCGACCTCGCTCAGGTAGCCCGGAGTACCCGCCAGCTCGACGGCGGCGACCGTGCCGAGCTGCCGCGTGGCGCGCACGCCGGGGTGGCCGCGCAGCGCCTCGAGATGGTGCGCCTGCGCGACTTCGATCATCACGCGTGCGTCGTCACTGTCGTCGTCGTGCAACGTGAGGGCGGCGCGCGCCGCTGCACACGCGATGGGGTTGCCCGTGTAGGAGTGCCCGTGAAAGAACGTCTTCGTGCGCTCTCCGAGAAACGCGTCGAAGATGCGCTCGGTGGCGGCGGTGGCGCCGAGCGGCAGAAAGCCGCCCGTGAGTCCCTTCGAGAGGCACATCAGGTCGGGCGCGACATCCGCGCGTTCGCACGCCCACAACGGTCCGGTGCGACCGAAGCCGGTGAGCACTTCGTCGGCGATCAGATGTACATCGGCGGCCCGAGTGCGCGTGCGAATGCCCTGCAGCACCCGTTCATCCCACACGCGCATGCCGCCGGCGCCGAGCAGCAGCGGTTCCACGATGACCGCCGCGAGTTCGGTGCCGCGCGCGTCGATGAGCGCGTCGAGCGCAGCGAGTGTATCGCCCTCGGAGGGATCGGGGAGCCGCGCCACTTCGAAGAAGAGCGGTTCGAAGGGCGTCGTGAACACGCCGCGGCCGCTCGCGGCCATCGCGCCGAACGTATCGCCGTGGTACGCGTGATCGAGTGCCGCGATGAGACGGCGCGGCGTGCCGCGGTTGGCAAACGCCTGGAGCGACATCTTGATCGCGACCTCGACGGCCGTGGATCCGTTGTCGCTGAAGAACACGCGTGCGAGACCACGTGGCAGACGCGCGATGAGCGCGGCGGCGAGCTCCGCCGCCGGCTCGTGCGTGAAGCCCGCGAACATGACGTGATCGAGCGTGCGTGCCTGCTCGGCAATCGCGGTGGCGATTTCAGGTCGGCAATGCCCGTGCGTGGTCACCCACCAGCTCGAGATCGCATCGAGCACCGGACGTCCGTTGGTTTCGTAGAGCCACGCACCATCGGCACGGGAGATCGGCAGCGGCAGCGCCATGCCCTGATGCTGCGTGTACGGATGCCACGCGTGCGCCTGATCGAGGAGCAACAGCGATTGCTCGTCGGCGGAGTACGCGCGCGACCCGACGGTCGCGCCGAGGGGCCCATCGGCGTGGCTCATGGGCGCGTCGCCCCCGACGCCGCGAGTGCGTCGATGAGGTTCGCCGCGAGTGCGTCAATGAGTTCGGGCGGATGCATGGCGCTCACGGAAATGCGGAGGCGGGACGTGCCGGCCGGTACGGTGGGCGGACGCACGCCGCCGACGAGGAATCCGCGGCGCCGCAGATCGGCCACAATGCGCATCGTGCGCACGGGGTCACCCACGTGCACCGGTACGATGTGGCCGTCGGCCATGCCAGGCACCTCGCGGCCATCAAGTCGCAGACGCTGACGCAACCGACTCGCGCGCGCACGCACCGCCTCGCGACGCCAGGGTTCGTTCTGTGCGATCCGCATCGCTTCGAGTGTCGCCGCCGCCATCGCCGGTGGGGTACCCGTGGTGAAGATGAAGGAGCGCGCGCGATTGAGCAGCAGCTCGATGAGCGTGCTCGAGCCGGCGACGTACGCGCCTGTCGTCCCGAGTGCCTTGCCAAGCGTACCGACCACGACATCGACCTGCCCGAGCACACCGCACTGCTCGAGCGCACCGCGCCCCGTCGCACCGAGGACGCCGGTCCCGTGGGCATCATCAACGTACGTCCACGCGCCGTGCGCGCGGGCGAGCGTGACGAGTGCCTCGAGCGGAGACAGGTCCCCGTCCATCGAGAAGACACCTTCGGTGATGATGAGCGAGCGACGGAATCGCCCGGCATCCTCGCGCAGGAGGCGCTCGAGCGCGTCGAGATCGGTGTGCGGCACGACACGCACGGTGGCGCGCGACAGGCGCATACCGTCGATGAGGGACGCGTGGTTCAGCGCGTCGCTGTAGATCACATCGTCGGGGCCGACGAGTGCGGGAATCGTGCCGACGTTGGCCATGTACCCGCTCGGAAAGAGCAGGGCCCGTTCGACGTGCTTGAAGGCGGCGAGTTCGCGCTCGAGCGCCTCATGCACCGGGTGGTTGCCGGTAATCAGGCGCGCCGCGCTGGCGCCGGTACCTTCGGACTCGAGCACGGCAGCGGCGGCGCGCGCGAGGCGCGGGTCGGCGGCGAGCCCGAGGTAGTCGTTGGAGGCGAAGTCGGCCGTTCGCTCGCCGTCCAGCAGGACGGTGCCGGCGCGGCGCTGACGGACGGCGCGGAGGCTGCGACGCAGGCCGCGGGCGGCCAGCTCCTCCAGCTCCGCGTTCAGCGCCTCGTTGAGCGAGGGCGACGGTGAAGGGGCGAGAGAGGCCATGGTGGCAAAGTAATGGACCGGACGGGGGGGCGGTGCCCGGTCGCGCCCACGAACACGGTGCCGGCCCCGTCCCGAGCGCGCGACGCGCATTGACGCGGCCCGTGTGAGGCCACAGCGTATCCCGAGGTGGCGCGCCGCGGTGGACGCGGTTCGTGGCGCGACCCCACCCGGCTCCGACCAACGGCTCGGTCGAACGCCACCCGATGACTCCCCCAGCTCCCCCGTGTCATGCCGATGAAGGAAGCCATGCTCGCGCGCAACAAGGCGTGGGCCGAGTTCGAACGCGCGAAGGATCCCGACTACTTCAAGCGTCTCGAGAACGTGCAGTCACCCGAAGTGCTCTGGATCGGATGCAGTGACAGCCGTGTGGCCGCAAACGTCGTGACCGGTACCCTCCCCGGCGAAGTGTTCGTGCACCGCAACATCGCGAACATGGTCGTCAACACCGACCTGAACATGCTGTCGGTGCTCGAGTACGCCGTGAACGTGCTCAAGGTGAAGCACGTGATCGTGTGCGGTCACTACGGCTGTGGCGGTGTCGCGGCCGCAATGACCAACAAGTCGTTCGGGCTGATCAACAAGTGGCTGCGCAACATCAAGGACGTCTACCGGTTGCATCAGGATGAACTCGAGGCGATCGAGGATCAGGCGGCCCGCGTCGATCGGCTCGTGGAGCTCAACGTGATCGAGCAGGTCTACGATCTCGCGAAGACGACGGTGGTGCAGCGGGCGTGGAAGGATCGCAACGCGCCGTACCTGCACGGCTGGGTGTATCGCCTGAGCGACGGCATCATTCACCCACTCGTCGAGCGAGCGCCCGGATCGCCCGTCGAAGACATCTACCGATTCGATTTCGACGACTGAGGCAAGAACAAACGGCCGGTGCCCACGCACCGGCCGTTTGCGTTCATGGCAAGGAGCCAGCGACGCCTACCACGTGGCGCCGCGCACCGAGAAGACGACGAGCGATTGCACCTCGGTGTCCGGATCGGTGTCGGCGTACAGCACGCGTCCGTTGCGCAGGAAGCCGAGCGGCGCGCCACGCCCGACGATCGTCCCGAGCAGGGTGCCATCGGGTTGCAGCACATCGACGCGCTGCGTCGCGCTCGTGGGCTCCCATCGTTCGGCCCACAGCGTCCCATCGGGCGCGACAGCGATGCGTCGCAAGGCGGGCACCGTGGCCGCCATGCCGCGGACGTCGCCGGCTTCCTGCGCGGGTACCGTGCAGCGATTACTCCCGAACTGGAACGTCAGCGTACCGTCCACCTCGGCCTCGAGCAGCGCCGCATCGGGCGTCCGTGCGGGCACGTCACGCGTCCACACTTCCACGAGACGCGCGCCCTCGTACCAGTCAACGCGCCACGCGGCGGTCCGCAGCGCCGCGATACCACGAGGCGTGCGCGCAGTGGACAGCTCCGGACTGAAGTACGGCGGCAGGCCGGAAAGCCGCAGCATCGGACAACTCGGAAAGGCCACGTCGCGCTTCACCAGCTCGGACTGTGTCGCCAACGACGCGGTGTCGCGCTCCGTCGCGAAGCGCAGCGTACGCCGAATCGAGTCGCCCTCCATGGTGCGCGACACGAAGGCGAGTCCGCCGGGCACCGCGCGCACGGGTGACTCGGACGTGCCGACGCTGTCGTCGGGCAGTCGTAGCAACGGCAGCGGCGCCCCGGTGGTATCGAAACGCACGAACGCGGACTGCTGGTAGTCGAAGATCCACACGGCGCCATCCGGACCTACGGAGAGATCACCCCCGAATCCGATTTCGCCCGGGCCTGCGCCGCGTCGTCCCCACGCGCCGAGCGCGCCACCCGTGTCGTCGAACACCACGATGCGCGAGTCGTCGTTGTGGAAGACATACACGCGATCGGCGTCGTTCGTGGCCACATTCCCGTGGTAGAGCGCACCGAACGACGCCACTCCACTGTCGGCGGGCGTGATGCGCACCACTTCCGTGAGCACGCTGTCGAGGACCTGCTCGGCCGATGGTATCGTCCGCCAGCGGACACCCGCCGAATCGACGGTGGTGGTGCGAGCGGTCGTCGTCGCGTCGGAACTCGCGTCGCACGCGATGAGGAGCGCCGAGCCGAACGCAAGCGTGAGCCGTTTGAGCATGGTCGGGGGAAGACAGGTGAGCATCAACTGCGGCTGCGACGTTGGACACCACGCGGTCACGGTACGTTGCCGCAGCCGGACCCGAAGCACGTGTCCGCTCTACCGCACCACGAATGTCAGGGTTTCACTCGTGGGATGCACACTGCAGAGCCCGGTGTAGGTGCCCGGCGTGGGCAGCGTGTACTCCACCGTCTGGCCAGGGGGCGCGGAAAAGAGGCCGAGCTGGTGCGTTGTGGTGTCGGCGTTCGTGATGCGAACCCGCGGACGACCACCCGCGGCCACCACGATCGTGTCGGGCATGGCCACCACGCGGCCGAATCGCTGGTGCAGCGCGGCAAATCCACCGCGCGGAATGCGGATGTCCACGGCCGGTCGCGGCCACAAGGCGAGCGCGAGCAGCACCACCGCGCCTGCGCCGGCCAGCCCGAACAGGAGCGTCCGAACGCGCGATCTCATGTGGTCAACGCAGCAGCTGCCGCAGATCGGCGAGCATGGCCGAGGACGCGCCGTTGAACGGATACATCGTGACGAGTCGTCCGCCCTCGTCGAGTGCAAACACCTGCGACGAGTGCGACACGAGATAGTCGGTGTCACTCGCGCCTGGCGTCAGGTAGGAGGTCACGCCGAAGGCGCGCTGCATGTCCGCGATCGTTGCGCTATCGCCGGAGAGGCCGACGAAGGCGCTGTCGAACTGCTGTGCGTAGGCCTGCGCCACGCTCGGTGTATCGCGCGTCGGGTCCACCGTCACGAAGTACCAGCGCACGCGCGCCCCGTCGGCGCCCAGCTCGCGCTTGATCTTCGCCCAGTCGGCGAGCGTGAGTGGGCAGACATCGGGGCAGTGCGTGTACCCGAAGAACACCATCGTGGGACGGCCTGCCTCGGGCGCGGTGCGCACGGTGTCACCGTTCGACAGCGCGAACGTGAAGCTCGGGACCTCACGCGGCGGATCGATCGCGATGCCTTCCCACGTGGGCGCACCACACGCCACCAGTGGAAGCAGGAGCAGCCCGATGGAAGCGACGCGGAATCGCCGCGTCAGGCGGCGCACGAACTGCACAGGCCGTACAGCACCACTTCGTGTCGCTCGATCGTGAAGCCGGCGGGCGGATGGAGATCGATGGTGCCCGTGCACCCGTGAATCTCGAACACGCGCGCGCACGTGCGGCAGCGGAAGTGGTGATGATGTCCCTGACCGGCCACTTCGTAGCGCGCAGGCTCGCCCGGCAGCTCGACCGGCGTCAGCCACTCGGCTTCGACGAGGGACGCGATGGTGCGATAGACCGTCGCGATGCCGAGGCCACGCACATGCGCGCGACCGGCATCGAGCACTTCGGTGGGGCCGAGCGGGCGGCCGGCCTCCTCGAACACGCGACGAATGGCGTCGCGCTGACGGGTGCGTCGTTCCATTCTCAATAATAATCAGGACGCGCGTCCGTGTGCGGTCACTGGTGCGATGCGCGTGTCCCGGATTGATTCCGCCGCGTGTCGACGCCGCTACTCTCTCCGCCGCCGGAAGGTCAAGCCACGTCGTGGGGACGCTTCCTGCTGATCGCCGCCGCGGTCACCGCAGGCGCGCATCTGCTCGACGTCTGGGCGTGGGAATCGCTGCGTGACCCGCGCGTGAACGAGCGCGACTGGGGTCGCCTGCTGCGCTCGGCCGGCTACGTCCCCACGTGGTTGTTTGGTGCACTGGCGCTGTGGCTCACCGGTCGCCGCGCCGCGGCGCGCGTGGGGTCGGGCGCTGTGCCCGCGTTGGTTCGCATTGACGCCTGGCTGCTGGCCCTCGTGCCGGCGCTGTCCGGTGGCGTGGCGGAGCTCGTGAAGATCGCCGTGCGACGGCTCCGGCCCGCGGCGGAATCGGCCGCCTACACGTTCCGCCCGTACGACGTGGACTTCTGGAGCACGCGTGGCCTCGGTTTCGCGAGCAGCCACACGGCGGTGGCGGTCGGGGCGGCCGCGCTGCTCGCGCGTCGGTTTCCCGGGTCGGCACCGGTGTGGTATGCCCTCGCGATCGGCTGCGCGCTCACGCGTGTGCTCGCGGGCGCGCACTACCTGAGCGATACCGTCGGCGCGGCCGCCCTGGGGTGGCTGCTCGCCGAGGCGGCCTGGCGGTGGCGAGAGCGTCGCCGCGTTGCCTTGGTCGGCGCGGCCCCCTGAAACGACGACGGCGGACGACGCCTGAGGCATCGTCCGCCGTCGTGACGCGCTGGGCGCGGATTACGCGCGGCCGTAGCGCTTCTTGAACTTGTCGACGCGACCCTGCGTGTCGATGAGGCGCTGCGTACCCGTGTAGAACGGGTGCGAGTCGGCCGTGATTTCGAGCAGGATGAGCGGATACTCGTTGCCATCGTCGAGACGGATCTTCTGCTCGCTGGTCATCGTGGACCGCGTGAGGATGATCGCGCCCGTCGAGGCGTCCTTGAACACCACCGGGTGGTACGGCGGATGAATGCCTTCCTTCATGTCCTGCAGCTCCTCGCGCACCCATTGCCGGCGGGCACGCTGTGCGTCGGGTCGCGACGCGTGGGGGTGAGCCGGTCCAGCCATGGACGCGGCACCCGGCCCGGGTGCCCGCCGCACTGCTCGATTCTGGACCAGCGGTGTCGGCGATTCGGCATGACGCCCGGTCGCAGACAGTCTGAATGAATTGCGAAATCCGGGGCGCCGGTCAAGCGCCCGGCCTCGCGGTCAGTGGCCCGCAACCAGCAGGGCGACCATGACACCGCCGGCGGCGACCCAGCCCACCCGACGGACCGGCAGCACCCCGTCCACCGGCGGCAGCACCGAGCGCGCCACCGTGCCGCCGATGTACAGCATGGTCCCGGCCGCAAAGGGGAGCACGTACGACGCCAGCGTTTCGGCGCGACTCCCGATGAGCAGCGTCAGACCGGCGCCGGCGAGGGCAAACAGCGCCGTCAGGGCGTTGAAGAGCACGGCCCGACGCGGCGAGAGCCCCCCGTGCACGAAGAGACTGAACGTCCCGATTTCGCGCGGCAGCTCGTGCAGCCCGACGGCCAGCGCGGTCAGCATGCCGAGCTCGGGGCGCACCAGAAACGTGGCCGCGATCAGGATGCCGTCGGTGAAGTTGTGCAGTGCGTCGGCCCCGAAGGCGATGGGCAGGATCGACCGCGCGGCGCCGGCGTGGCGCGGTGGGTGCGGCGGATGTGCGGCGTGCGGCGCGCCCATGGCGAGGCCGTGCACGTGATCGTGATCATGCCCCGCGAGCAGGCGCTCGATCACGTAGAACGTGGCGAATCCCACACCCGTGATCAGCGCCGCGGCCAGCAGTCCGTGGTGCTCCACCGCCTCGGGGACCAGATGCAATCCGGCCGACGCGAACAGCACCCCCACGCCGAATGAGAGCAGGTTCGGCAGCTGTCGCTTCACCAATCCCGCGTTCTGCGCGAGCAGCATCGTGGCCGCGAGCGGCACGGCGCAGACGAGCAGCACGGCGAACACGGTGCGGAGCCAGAGTGGCATGAAGCGGACGCGAGAGAACGAGGCAGCGAACGGAATCAAGTAATGATAATATATTCTCGCCATTTCCGGCCAGTCCCTCTCCCGTGCCCTGCGGTCCATGCGCTCGTCGCCACGCGTCCGATCCCGACGTTCCGTTGTCACACGATCGCTGCTGTGGGCGTGCGGTCTCGCGCTGATCGGGTGTGCATCCGCGGTCTCCGCGCCGCGCGTTGCCGGCCCGAACGCCGCGTCCAGCGCCGCGTGCTTCAGCAGCCGTGACGCCGACTCGGCACGCATCCGTCGCGCCGACGCGCTGTTGCTCGACGCGAGTGATGGCGAGGGGCTCTACACGTTGGCGGGTGGACTCAAGCCGCTGTCGAGCGGTCGCGCGTTCAGTGTGCGCATCGCGCCGACGCTCGATCGCGCGGCGCTCGATTCGCTGGAGGCGGTGCGGCAGGCAGTCGCACTCCTGCAGTGCGGTGACATCGGTGCATTCGTGCATGGCTTCACGACGCCACAGGGCGACAGCATCGTGCGTCGCAGCTTCGACGTGATCGTCTATCATCGCGCCGCCGTGGCGCGGGCGATCGAACGCCATGCGGCGTTCTTCGGCACGCTGGGTGTCACCCCCGGCGCCGATGTGCGCGAAGTGCTGGCTGCCGTCGAGAACGCGCCGCGCGCCGAGCGGTGGCGTGGGTATGGCCTGCTCTTCGGATACCCTGACGACGCTGTGGAGTTCTTCGTGCGCGCGGGCATCGAGGGGGACCGCACGAAGACGATCGTGCCGCGCGATTTCCGGCGCATCGAGACGTATCGCAAGTTTCCGATCGAACGCGACGGACCGCCGCTGGCGTCGTCGTTCGTGTACGCGGTGCCGAAGGATGCGCCGGAGTCGACGGCCGATCGCGCGCTGCGCGATGCGGCGGCGCCGATCTATGCGCGCTACGTACGCGAACGCGCCCGTCGAATCGGTGCGGATTCGACGGGCGCGCTGGCGCTGTGGCGAGAGTGGCTCAGCGGTGATTGACGACCGACGTCACTCCTCGTCGATCGACGCCATCGCAAACTCGGGGAACGGATCGGCAAACGCCTGCCACCCGGCGTCACCGAGCGCCATTTCGTCGTCGGTGAGCAGACACGCGTCGAGCATGGACACAATGCCGTCGCGATCGAGGTCCTGCCCGATGATGGCGAGCTCCTGACGTCGATCACCAAACTCGGCGTGCCAGAGTGCGTCGAGCTGTGCGCGCGCGTCATCATCGATGGCCCATTCGTCCGACGGCGTAGCTGCGTACCAGTGGCCTACCGGCTGGATCTCGAGCATCTGCCCCGCCTGGGCCCACGCGATCATCCACTCGGGGCGGGTCGCAATCCAGAAGAAGCCCTTGGCGCGGAGCGTCCCGGGGATCCCTTCGAGCACACGTTGCCACAACCGTTCCGGATGAAACGGCCGGCGCGCGCGATACACGAAGCTGCCGATGCCGTACTCTTCCGTCTCGGGGATGTGGATGCCCGCGAGCTCCTTCTGCCACCCGGGTGCCGCTTCCGCCTTGGCGAAGTCGAAGCGTCCGGTGCCGAGAATGCGCGACGGATCGACCACGCCACGTGCGGTGACGATGCGTTCGGCGTCAGGATTGAGGTGCGCGAGAATGGCCTCGACTCGACCGAGCGCTTCGGCGGAGACACGATCGGCCTTGTTGATGACGAGCACGTCGGCGAACTCGACCTGATCGACGAGCAGGTCGGCGATGGTGCGTTCGTCCTCCTCGCCGAGGGCCATCTGTCGCGCGCGCAGATCGTCGAGCGAGCCAAGGTCCGCGACAAAACGCTCGGCATCGACCACGGTGACCATGGTGTCGAGGCGCGCGACCTGCGAGAGTGACTGTCCCTCCTCCGTTTCGAAGGTGAACGTGGCCGCGACGGGCATGGGCTCCCCGATGCCGGTGGACTCGATGAGCAGGTAGTCGAAGCGCCCTTCGCGCGCGAGGCGACTGACTTCCTGGAGCAGATCGTCACGCAGCGTGCAGCAGATGCAGCCGTTGGTCATCTCGACGAGGCGCTCTTCGGTGCGCGAGAGGGCCGCTTCGCCACCTCGCACGAGTTGCGCGTCAATGTTGACCTCGCTCATGTCGTTGACGATGACGGCGACGCGGAGCCCCTGCCGATTGGCGAGCACCTGATTGAGGAGCGTGGTCTTGCCGGCGCCGAGGAAGCCGGAGAGGACGGTGACGGGTAGCCGCCCGTCGGTGGCGGGGGCGATCACTTGCTCTCCTTGAAGAGGACGTGGCGGCGCACGAGGGGGTCGTACTTGCGCTTCTCGAGGCGCTGGGGCGTCGTGCGCGGGTTCTTGGTGGTGACGTACATGAAGTGGCTCTCGGAAGAGCGGAGCTTGACCTGAACACGTCCGGACTTGGCCATGATCGCCTCGGGCATCGGGTTGCGACTGATATGGCTATATCAATAATCGCAACGTCAAGGGGAGGCACAACGGGCCGGTCCGGAAGGGACCGGCCCGTCTGCGCGGCCGTCTGCGGAGCGGTAGGCTCAGGCGCTCGCGTGCACCCGCACGATCGTCTCGATGGGGAGGTTCGGATCGAGCGTGTCGCGCACCGAGCAGTACTTGGTGACGGCGAGCTCGACCGCGCGCTCGACCTGTGCCGCCTCGACACCCGGACCGGCCACGTCGTAGGTGAGCGTCACGCGGGTCACGCGCCCCGGCACGCCGTCGAATCGGTCGCCATGCACGGCGATGTCGAGACGGGTCAGCGGCGTGCGACGCTTCTCCATGATGTCCACCACGTCGTAGCCGGTACAGGCGGCCAGTGCGAGCAGCAGGCCGTCCACCGGACTCGGGCCCTGCTGTGCGTCACCGTCGAGCACGATCGACGGCCCGCCCGGCCGGCCGCCGCTGAACGCGTGGCCGCCGAGCCAGGACAGCTGCGTGATTGACGGGGGCTTGCTCATGGATTCGCTCCGGTGGTGATGGGGACGCGCACCGCATTGCCCCATTCCGTCCACGATCCGTCGTAGTTGCGGACCTGCTGGTAGCCGAGCAGGTACGTCAACACGAACCACGTGTGAGACGAACGTTCGCCAATGCGGCAGTAGGTGATCACATCGTCGCTCGGCGCGAGGCCGGCCTCCTGCTCGTAGATCGTGCGCAGCGCGTCGGCCGACTTGAAGGAGCCGTCGGCCTCGGCCGCGCGTGCCCAGGGGACACTCTTCGCGCCCGGAATGTGCCCGCCGCGCAGCGTGCCTTCCTGCGGATAGTCGGGCATGTGCGTGCGCTCACCGGTGTACTCCTGTGGTGAGCGTACATCGATCATGGGCCGGCCGGCCTGCTGGTGCGCACGCGTGTCCGCGAGATACGCACGAATGCGCGTGTCGTCGCGTTCACGCGCCACATGCGCCGACGGGGCGAATGTGGGCACATCGGTAGTCAACGCGCGTTCCTCGGCGAGCCACTTCGCGCGACCGCCGTCGAGCAGCTTCATGTTGGTGAAGCCGAACAGGCGGAACACCCAGAAGGCGTACGCCGCCCACCAGTTGTTCTTGTCTCCGTAGAACACGACCGTCGTGCTGTCGTCGATGCCGAGCCGGCGCAGCAGCGATTCGAACGCCGCACGATCGATGTAGTCGCGCTCGATGGGATCGTTGAGGTGAATGTGCCAATCGATCTTTTGTGCGCCGGGAATGTGCTCGAGATCGTAGAGCAGGACATCTTCGTTGCACTCGAGGAGCCGGAGCGACGGCTCGTCGAGGTGGGCCGCGAGCCAGTCGGTGCTCACGAGCACCTCGGGGTGCGCGTAGCCCTTCGCGACGATGATCGGATCGGGGGAGAACGACATGGCAGTGGCGGTTCGACGGTGAGACGTTGGCCTCCTCCACTCTAGCAGCGTGGTGGCTACCTTCCAACCATGCCAGCGAACACGACGGTTCCCGACCCGCGCACCGGCGCGGTGCACGTCGATGGTGCCGCCATCGTCTATCGGCTGTTCGACATCGGCTACGAGATTGCGCTCGAGCGCGCCCTCGACCTGCTCGCGTCGAGCGCCCCCGAGCGCGTGCGCCCGGTGCGGGGCGAGGGGCAGGCGCTGCAGATCGCGAATCCGCCCATTACGGTGATGCTGGGTAGCGAAGTGCTGCACATCGATGGCGTGGCGTACGACGCGGAGTTGTCGGCGCGCATCTTCGACTTTGGTGCGGTCTCGCTGCGTGTGCGCGTACACGCCGCGCCGGCGTTGCCGTGGCCGGCCTTCGTGGCGTTCGCGCGTGCGCTGCATGATGCGGACGCTGTGTCGGGCATGGTGGCGCATCACCTGCGGCTCCTCACCGAGCGCATTGCACCGGCCATCGTGCGGCCGCGTGTTGCAGAAGTGCACGAAGACTACACGGTGTACCGGATTTCGCGCCTGTTCGACCAGACCGGAGCACCGCTCGCGCCGGACGTGCTGCAGGATGAGCACGTCGTGCCGCTGCTGCTCGACGAGACGCGCCCCCTGTCGGTCGAAGCGCGACGCGAACTGCTGCCACATCGTTTCGCGTACTACAACGACGATCTCGCGATTCTCACCTGGGAACGTGCGCTCATGGTGGAACCCGGCGGGGCCGACACCGATGTGCAGTACATCCTCGAGTTCGCGAACGCGCAGCTGCTCGAACTGCGCTACTACGACGCGTTGCTCGACGTGGAAATCCCCCAGCTCTTCGATCGCGTGGCCGATGCGAGACGCGGCCGCCGCGTGTTTCCGGGCCGTCGCTACGCCGATCTGCTCTCGGGGCTGCAGCAGCAGGTGGCCGACTACACCGAGCTCGTGGAGCGCGCCGAGAACGCGCTCAAGGTGACGGATGACGTCTATCTCGCGCGCGTGTACCAGACGGCGCTCGAACTCTTCCGCGGCCGCACCTGGCGCTCCGGGATCGACCGGAAGATCGGCATTCTGCGCGAGACATACGCCATGCTCAACGACGAGAGTCAGGCCGCGCGCTCGGAAACGCTGGAGCTGGCGATCGTGTTGTTGATCGTGTTGGAGATTGTGCTCGCCTTCATTCCCCACTGAGTTCAGGGTGTCGTTCATGCGCGTCTCGTCCGCGCTGCCGCAAATGGAGCCATACGCCCGGCACGTGCTCGTGTGCACGGGTGGCTTCTGCACCGAAGACCGTCGTGGTCGGGCGCTCTACAGTCGCCTGGCGTTCCTGCTGCAGCGCGAAGGGCTGCTCTTCGGCCCCGGTCGCGTGAAGCGGAGCGAAGCGCCGTGTCTCGGCGTGTGCAACGGGGGACCGATCGTGGCGGTGTATCCCGAGGGGATCTGGTACGGCCGCGTCGACCCGGAACTGCTGGAGCGGATCGTGGTGGAGCACCTCAAGGGCGGTCGCGTGGTGGAGGAGGCGATCTTCCATCGCCTCGCACCGCCACCAGTGACACCCGCCGAATAAGCGAAAGGGCCGCCGCCCGACTGGACGACGGCCCTGTTCGTGTGCGCCTGCGACGGGTTCAGCCCATGCGCGCGGCGAGCGCCTCGAGCTTGGCGACCCGTTCCGCGGTGGGCGGGTGCGTGCTGAAGAGCTTGCCGATGCCGAGCCCCTTGAGGGCGGCGAGCGGATTGACGATGGCCAGGGGCGCGACCGCTGGCGACACCTGCATGGGGATGCGGCGTGCGCTCATCTCGAGCTTCTGCAAGGCGCCGGCCAGGGCCAGCGGGCGGCCGCAGATTTCCGCGCCCACCGCGTCGGCCTTGAACTCACGCTGCCGGCTGATGGCGAACTGCATGATCATGGCCGCGATGGGGGCCACGATCGCGAGCGCGATCGCGGCGGCCGGGCTGGGCCCGTCCTCGTCGCGGCTCGCGCCGAAGAACATCGCGAACTGCGCGAGGTTGCTGATCGCGGCCGACATCGTCGCGGCCATGGTCTGCAGCAGCATGTCGCGGTTCTTGATGTGCGCCAGCTCATGGGCAATGACGCCCTCCAGCTCCTCTCGCGAGATGAGCTGCATGAGTCCCTCCGTCACGCACACCACCGAGTTCTCGGGGTTGCGGCCGGTGGCGAACGCGTTGGGCTGCTGGTGCGGCGCAATGGCAACGACCGGCATGGGCAGGTCGGCGCGCTGGCGCAGCCGGTCCACCATGCGATAGAGCTCGGGGGCCTCGGCCTCGGTCACCACGCGCGCGCCGTACGACTTGAGCACGAGCTTGGACGAGCCCCAGAGCATGCCGAGGTTCATGAGGGCAGACAAGCCGAAGGCGAAGACGGCTCCGTTGGTGCCGCCAAAGACCTGTCCGAGGGCGACGACGAGCGCCGTCAGCCCGGCCATGAGCACAAAGACCTTCACGTTGTTCATGAGTCGCGCAAAGTAGGTCGCCCCGTGGGTGCCACCGGTGCGGCGGGCGAGAAGACCCGCACCATCTCCCAATTTAACCCCGATCTGGCGCTCGGGTTTCGTGGTGCCTTCGGGCGGCGCGGCGGTCGAGTTCCTCCTCCACCGCGGCCAGGAGGCGGGGCCACAGGTAGCTGGCGCGGGCCCGGAAGTGCCGCCAGGTGTCCGGCTCCTCGGCGAGGAACTCGGTGTGGCGGCGGTGCCCCTTGCGCGCGTTGCAGGGGCCGCAGGCGGTCACTACGTTCCCCGCCGAATGGTCCCCGCCGCGTACGCGTGGCTGGACATGATCGACACTGAGCGTTTCGGCGGTGCCTTCGGCTCCGCAGTAAACGCACCGGTAGCCATCCCGCGCGAAGACGGCCTCGCGCGCGAGGGTGACATGCCGAGGTGTCGTCTCCCTGTCTCTCACCGGCCCGCCAGCGTGAAGATCCCGGATCCGATGCGCCGCCACATGATGACGCGGCTGACACGCTTCCTCGATCCCGACGAAGCGCACGTGGCGACGCCGACCGACCTGCCGCCGCGACTCACGTACACCGCCCTCGAGGCTCTCCGCATGTCCCGTTCCCGCGATCGCATCCTCGCCAATCTCGAGGAGATGTACACCGAAGCCTTTGCGCGTGCCAAGGAGACCGGCGACGCGGCGCAGATGGCCGCGCTCGATTTCTCCTATCGGCGCGAGCAGTTGTACTTCGAGATCCTGCTCGACGTGCGGGACGCGATGGAGCGGAAGTAGGCGCTGGCGCCATCCCCTACCACGCGGGCTGCTCCCGCGTGTCGTGCACGCCCTGCGCGGCGTCGCGCAGGGCGGCGGCGTCGAGCGTTTCGAGTGGGAGTCCGAGCAACGCATCGACGCGCTCGGCGAGAGCGGCGTACGTCGCACTGAACGCGCGCTGCGCGGCGCCGGCTTCCGTCTCGTCGGCGGGGTCGGGGAGCCCCCAGTGCACCTGCGCGCGAGCGCGCGGATAGTACGGGCACGCTTCGCGGGCGTTGTCACACACCGTGATCACGAGATCGAACGCGGCGTCGCCCAGTGAGTCGATCGTTTTCGGCACGCCGTCGTGCCACGTGATGCCGTGCGCGGCGAGCGTCTGGACGGCCCACGGATTGACGCGGGCGGCGGGACGCGAGCCGGCGCTTGCCGCCTCGACCCGACCCGCCGCGCGGTTCGCACCGCGCGTGGCAAGCAGCGCCTCGCCGATCTGACTGCGCGCCGAGTTGCCGGTGCAGAGCACGAGGACGCGAAAGGACATGCTCAGGCCTCCGGCTTCGTGGCGCGGACGAATGCTGCCATCACCTTGCCGTCGATCTGATCGACGTGCGCGTCCACATCGATGCCGGCCTCGGTGAGGAACTGCCGAGCGTCTTCACTGCGATAGAAACGCGTGGGTTCGATGTCGACGTTCGTGAAGCCCACCGACTCGAGCAGGGCGCGGAACTCGCCCTCTTCGAGCGCGCCGGCCACGCACCCGACCCACAGCTCCATCGAACGACGCACGGCGGTCGGCACCTCGCCGCGCACGACCACATCGCTCACCGCGAAGCGACCGCCGGGCTTGAGCACGCGGAACGCTTCCGCGAGCGTCTGCCGCTTGTCGCCGGAGAGATTGATCACGCAGTTGGAGATGATCACATCCACCGAGGCGTCGGGGAGCGGAATGTGTTCGATCTGCCCCTTGAGGAACTCGACGTTGGTGAGCCCCGCTTCGGCGGCGTTGCGGCGCGCAAGGGTGAGCATGTCATCGGTCATGTCGAGACCATACGCCTTGCCCGTCGGGCCGACGCGGCGCGCGGAGAGCAGGACGTCGATGCCGCCGCCGGAGCCGAGATCGAGCACTGTCTCGCCCTCGTGCAGCGCCGCGAGCGCCGTCGGGTTGCCGCAGCCGAGCGACGCGAGCACGGCGGCCGACGGCAGTTCGTCGGTTTCGCCGCTCACGTAGAGGTTGGACGTGATGGGGTCGACGCTGCCGTTGAAGGCCGCCCCGCCGCAGCAGGAGTTGAGTGGTTCGCAGCAATCGGCGGCGGCAGGTTCGCTGACCTGGAGGACGCGTCGGGCGGCTTCGCCGTACTTCTCGCGCACGATCTCGGTGACGTTGCTCATGGGGCGCTCCGATCAAAAACGGTTGATGGGTACGACGTGAGGTGAGGCGATGGACGAGTGGACCGAGTGTGCGGCGCTACTCGCAGCAGCGGCCGAAGACGCGCAACGATCGGGTCCCGCGCGCGGGCGCGGTACCGAGCAGACGCGTGAGGTCGTGCACCTCGGCCAGCGCGTCGTCCTGCAGCGTGTAGTAGCTCCAGCGACCCTCGCGGCGGTCGCTCACGAGGCCGGCCTCGCGCAGCACGCGCAGGTGGAACGAGAGCCGCGACTGCGCCGCGTCGAGCGCGTCCTGCAGGTCGCACACGCAGCGCTCGCCCTCGCGCAGCAACTCCAGCACGGCGAGGCGCGTGGGGTCGGAGAGCGCGTGAAACAGCGTGGCGGCGCGGGCGAGGTCGAGCGCGGGGGCGGCTGGCATGTCTGCATTATATCAAGAAAAGTTGATCTTGCAAGCCGTTGGTTCGCTCACCGACTGTCCCGGTGCGAGATTGGCGTCATGCTTCGCCTCTCGCGCCTGCTGCTCTCGCTGCTCGGCGGTGTGCTGTTCGCCGCGTGCGCTCCCGATTCGTACCGTGCCGCATCCCCTATGACCGACCTGCCGTTCGCCATCGTCAACGCGCGCGTGTGGACGGGCGACGCGCAGCGCCCGTGGGCCAACGCGGTCGCCATCGCCGACGACACGATCATGCTGGTGGGCTCGAGCGCGGAAGTGCGCAAGCGCGTGCCGACCGGTGCGCGCGTGATTGACGCGCAGGGCGGCCTCGTGACGCCGGGCTTCATCGACGCGCATGTGCACTTCCTCACGGGCGGCTTCGCCCTCGCGAGCGTGCAGCTGCGGGACGCGCGCACCCCGGCGCAGTTCGTGCAGCGCCTCGCGGAACACGCGCGCACTCGACCGGCGGGCACATGGATCAAGAACGGCGACTGGGATCACGAGCTCTGGGGCGGTGAGCTTCCCACACGTGCGTGGATCGACAGCGTCACCCCCGACCATCCGGTGTGGATCAACCGACTCGATGGCCACATGGCGCTCGCCAACACGGCGGCGCTGCAGGCGGCCGGGTTGAGCCGCGACGTGGCCGATGTGGCGGGCGGTGAGATCGTGCGCGATGCGTCGGGTGAACTCACCGGCGTGTTCAAGGACAACGCGATGTCGCTGGTGGAGCGGGCGATTCCCGCGCCGAGTGATGCCGAGCTTCACCGCGCGCTCGATGCAGCGATGACGTACGTGGCGGCGCAGGGCGTCACGACCGTGCATCACATGGGCTTCTGGGACGACCTCCCCGTCTTCCAGCGCGCGCGCGTCGCCGGGACGCTACGCACGCGCATCTACGCCGCCGTCCCGCTCGCCACACACGAACGGCTGGCGAGGCACGTGCGCGAACAGGGACGCGGTGACGATTGGTTTCGTGTCGGGCTGCTCAAGGGGTTCGTGGACGGCTCCCTCGGCTCGCACACGGCCGCGATGCTCGAACCGTTCACCGACGCGCCGACCGACACCGGCTTCTTTGTCACCGATCCCGACACGATGCTGGCGCGTGTGCGCGCGGCCGACGCCGCCGGTCTTCAGCTTGCCATTCACGCGATCGGTGATCGGGCCATCCGATCGCAGCTCGATGTGTTCGCGACCGTGGCTCGCGAGCACGGACCGCGCGATCGACGCTGGCGTATCGAACACGCGCAGCACATTCATCCGAACGATGTCGGACGCTTCGCCGAGCTTGGTGTGGTTGCGAGCATGCAGCCGTACCACGCCATCGATGATGGGCGCTGGGCGGAGAAGGTGATCGGCGCCGAGCGTGCGCGTCGGACGTATGCGTTTCGCGCCTTGCTCGATGCGAAGGCGACACTGGCGTTCGGCAGCGACTGGTTTGTGGCGCCGCCCACGCCGATCGACGGGATCTATGCCGCCCTGACGCGACGCACGCTCGACGATGCGCATCCCGACGGCTGGGTGCCGTCGCAGAAGATCACGCTCGAGGACGCGTTGCGTGCGTACACCCAGGGCGCGGCGTACGCGGGCTTTTCGGAGACGCGCACCGGCACGCTCCGTCGAGGCATGCTGGCCGACCTGGTGCTGCTCGACACCGATCTCACACGGCTCGCCCCGGAGCGGCTGCGCGAGGCGCGCGTGCGCCTGACCGTCGTGGGCGGGCGCATCGTGCACGAAGCGCCGTAACCGCGCCCGCTACTCGCGGATGGCGGTGTCGCTGATGCCCTCGAAGAGCGCGTCGATCTGCACGGTGACGCCGCGGCCGCCATCGGGCGGTGACCACGTCACTTCATCCGTGACGAGGCGCTCGGTGGGCGCTTCGGCGGTGGCGACGTACAGGCAACGATCGCGCAGATCAACGCGCCAGAACTCGCGCACGCCGGCCGCGAGATAGGCCGGTCGCTTGTAGTCGCGATCGTAGATGCGAGACCCTCGGCCCGAGACCTCGATGGCCAGCAGGTGACCGGAGACGCCCAGCCACTTTGCCGGCACCTGCGTGAACTCGGGCATGAGCAGGAGGTCGGGCTCCAGGTGCGTGCCGGGCGCGATCTCGACGGTCCCACCGGTGAGCACCATCAGGCCGGGGTGATCCACAGTCCACGCGGTGAACACGCGCAGGAGGCGCCACGTCACCATCTCGTGCGGCGGCAGTGGCTTCGGGGTCACGAGCAGGTGCCCCTCGACGAGCTCGTACCGGTACCCGTCGTCCGGGAAGCTGGCGAGATCCTCGATGGTGTAGCGGGGCAGCAGCGCAGGCATGGCCATAGCATATGGCTCCTCGGCGGCGGCGGCAACTCGGCGCGCGGTGCGGGGTAGGGATGGGGCGGCGGTTCCGTCACGGTATCGCCTCCGGCCCCCGACCGTGTCATCATTCGGGTGCGCTCGGTGCCGTGTGGTTGCGCGGGCGCCTTCCTCCTCACTCCCTGCTCGAGAGCGTGTCATGCTGATGCGTCGTATTCGTTCGGTTGTCGTGCCAGTCGCGGCGTTGGTCGCGTTTGTGTCGGTGACGTCCACATTGTCGGCGCAGGCGGCGGGCGCGGGTGCGGGCCATGGCGCCGGTCACGGGGCGGGACATGGGGCCAATCACGGCGCCGAGGAATCGCACGAGGCGAGCGGCTGGAAGGAGCTCGACGCGTTTCACGGCGTGATGGCCGCGGCGTGGCATCCGGCGCGCAACGACTCGCTCGCGCCGGCGCGCGCGATGGCGAGCAAGCTGGTGGAACAGGCCAGGGCGTTCGCACGCTCGACGGCGCCCAAGGCGTGCGACTCGCCGGCCATCAAGACGGCCGTCGCTCGTCTCGTGCCGGAGTCAGAAGCGGTGGCGGCCCTCGTCGCGCGCAAGGCCGACGATGCGGCGATCAAGGCCGCGCTCAAGACGGTGCACGACACCTTCCACGTCGCCGAGGACAACTGCAAGCCCGCGAAGTCGTAAGACCGGGCTGCAGGCACTCGCCCGCTCGATGCAATCGGCCCACCGGCCAGCGTCGGGCGGGCGTGTTGCGTAGTTCCGGCAACCTTCCCACCCGGAGACGTTCGCATGCTTTCTCGTCGTGATTGGTTCGGAGCCGTGGCTGGTGCGGGCGCCTCGCTCGCGTTGTCGCCGCGGTTGGTGCGCGCGCTCGAGGCCAGCGCGCGGTTGTTGCCGCAGGGACAGTTGATCAAGCGGGCCGTGCCCTCAAGCGGTGAACTGCTCCCGGTGATCGGGCTTGGCAGCTCGGCCACGTTCTCGCAGGTGGCGCGTCAGGAGGACAAGACGGCGCTCAAGGACGTGCTGCGCACGATGATCGAGCGCGGCGCGACCGTGTTTGACACGGCGCCCAGCTACGGCGCATCAGAGGCGGTGGCGGGCGAGATCGCGGCGGAGCTCGGGCTCACGGACAAGGTGTTCTGGGCCACCAAGGTCAACGTGGCCGGACGCGGGACGGGCACGGCCGATCCGGCCGCGGCGCGGGCGCAGATCGACGCGTCGTTCAGCAAGCTCAAGCGCACACCGATCGATCTCATTCAGGTGCATAATCTTGGTGACGTGCCCACACAGCTCGGTATTCTCAAGGAGCTCAAGGCGCAGAAGAAGATCCGCTACACCGGCGTGACCACCACGAGCGATGGGCAGTACACGCAGCTCGCCGACATCATGCGCAACGAGCCGATCGACTTCATCGGCGTGGACTACGCGGTGGACAATCGTGGTGTCGAGGAGGTCATCCTGCCGCTCGCGCAGGAGCGGAAGATCGGTGTGCTCGTGTACGTCCCGTTCGGTCGCACGAGTCTCTTCCGCCGGACGGCCAACACGCCGCTGCCCGAGTGGGCGAAGGAGTTCGACGCCACGACGTGGGCGCAGTTCTTCCTCAAGTTCATCATCTCGCACCCGGCCGTGACGGTGGTGACGCCGGCGACGAGCCAGGCGAAGAACATGATCGACAACATCGGCGGTGGTATCGGTCGCCTGCCGGACGCGGCGACGCGGCAGAAGATGGCGGCGCTGGTTGACGCGCTGCCCCCCGCGACGCGCTGACGTTTGGGGGCGGTCCGCTACGGACCGCTGCAGGTGCAGAGTGAACCGCCGTGACGTAGCTTTGATGCACGTCACGGCGGTTCTTTGTCTTCTCCGACCTGCTCCCGTCTCATGTCGATGCTCTCGTGTGTTCGCGCGTCGTTCGCGCGTGTGTCGGTTCCGGTGGTCCTGTTGGCGTCGCTCGCTGGTTCGGCGAGTGCGCAGTCCGCTGAACTTCCGCTGGGCAAGTCGCAGCCTGGTCGCATTACGGATGGCGAAGGCGTGACGTACCGCGTCACGGTGCCAGCCGCCGGTGTGCTGAGCGTCGCCGTCGAGGGAGCGGGCGATCTCATGCTGCAGGTGCTCGATGCCGATGGCCAGCCGCTGCCCGATGGGCGCGCGGATGCCGATCTCGACGGCAAGATGGGGCGCGAAACGGTGAGCGTGCGCGTGACCGAGGCGGGTGTGTATCAGGTGCGCATCGAAGCCTTCGATGATGAAGCCGGCGCCTTCGACGTGGGCGCGTCGTTCCTGTCGTTCCCGGCGTTCGCGAAGGCCGCCGACACAGACGGTCGTCCGTCACAGGCACGAGCGCTCGACGTGGGCAAGGCGATCGAGGACGCGCTCGATGCGAATGCTGGTGATCTGCGCGATTGGTACGTGCTGACGCCGTCGCAGGATGGCACGCTGGCGCTCGCGACGCGCAAGCTCGGCAGCGATGACGAACTTGATCTGGTGCTCGAAGTGTTCAATGCGGGCGCGTATGCCGAGGCGGTGCAGCAGTCCGACAACGATCTCGAGGAAGACACGTCGCGCGAAGGGGTCACGATGGCGGTGCGCGCCGGGCAGAAGGTGTACGTGCGCGTGCGGCTGCAGTCGGGCGGGGCGGGGCGGTACCGGCTGTCGAGCAGCTTGATGCCGTGAAAGGGGGGCGGGCTTGATGCTGCGAGTGGGAAGCCTGCGAGCTCCTGCGGCTGATCAGCTAGCAGCGCAGCTCCCGCAGCTGATCAGCCAGCTGAGCAGCTCAATCAGCGTGATGGTCTCACGGAAACCGGCTGAGCCGTTCGCGCGCGTCATCGCGTCGCCAGCAGCAGTTCAGGGAACATCCAGCCCGCCTCGGCTGCCATCAGCTCCGTCAGCGCGTCACGAGGCAGACAGTTCAGCTGATCAGCTGAAGCGTGTCATCCCGCCATGCGCTGATGGAGCTGATGGCAGCCGAGGCGGGCTGGATGTTCCCTGAGCAGCTGCAGTCGATCCGCCCCTATCTCCGCCCCACCACCACCACCACGGGCCTGTGATCCGACGCCACGTGCTCCTCCACCACGGTCGCCGTTGCTGGTCGCCAGGCGCTCGCTGGTGCCATGAACACGAAGTCGATCTCCTTGGTCGGTTCCGTCGACGAGAACGTGAAGCGAGCGTTCGCCGGTTTGCGCGCTTCGCTCGCACGTGCGGTGAAGAGCGCGAGCGTACGTGATCCGGGTTGATCATTGAAGTCGCCAAGAATGATCCACGGACGCGAGAGCGTATCGAGCACGCTCGTGAGCGCGCGTGCCTGCGCGTAGCGCAGCGTGTCGTTGTCGACCCAATCGAAGTGCACGTTGATCGCGGTGATCGTATCGCCGGCGGGAAGTGCGATGTCGGCGACAAGTGCGACGCGGGGTTCGTTGCCGTCGGGCAGGCGCACGGGCGTGGCGCGCACCACAGGATGCCGTGACAGGATGGCGAGTCCGTATTCGCCGCCCTGATAGGGCATGAATGCGCCGAACGCGGCGCGCATGCCGAGCAGCGCGCCGAGCGAATCGGCTTGTGCGACGCCGCCGGAGCGCCGGACGCGGTGATCCACTTCCTGCAGGCCGATCAGATCCGGTGACAGCGCCCGAAGCACCGCGGCCGTGCGGGGCAGATCGATGACATCATCGACACCGGCGCCATGTCGGATGTTGTAGCTGACGACCGTGAGTGGGCTGCCGGCTGGCGTCGGGCGAGTCGCCGGTCGACAGGCGGCGAGGCTGGCGAGGAACAGCACGACCGCGCGGCACCAGGGACGGCGCGGGTGCGGCGACGGAGGCAGGTCGGCCATGAGGACGATCCGGGAGCTGAGCGGGACAAGACGCGCGTGGGCGATGCGGTCCGGAACTTCGTCAGGCTAGCGGTCCTTTCCCTAATGCGCTACCGTATGCGCGACCTCCCCACGCTGGCCCCTCCGAGCGCGATCGACGCCGTCGAGCCGATCCGCTCACCCGCAGTTCCCCCCTCCGAGCGGTATCGACGCCGTCGAGCCGATCCGCTCACCCGCGGTTCCCTCCCTTCCCCCCATCTCCCACTTCGTGGAGGACGGTCCCATGCGACACCCGTGGCTCAGCCGCGCGGTGCTTGTCGCGTTGGTCGCCCTGGCCGTGCCCGATCGCGCTCCGGCGCAGTCGCGCACACCCGGTGGCATCAGCGTGACAGTCACCGACGCGGCCACGCGTCAGCCCGTCGAAGCGGCGCGCGTGTTTCTCGCTGGCACGACGCTCGGCGGTGCGACGAACGCCGAAGGCAAGCTCACACTGCGGCCCATCGCGCCCGGCAACTACACCGTACGCGTCCTGCGCGTCGGCTACGCCGAGCGGACGGCCCCCGTCACGGTCGAGCCTGGTGGGACGGCGACGGTGGCGGTCTCGCTCAGTGCGGTGAGCGTCAGCCTGCAGCAGGTCGTCACCACGGCCACGGGTGAACAGCGCCGCAAGGAGATCGGTAATGCCACGGCGAACATCGACGTGAGCAAGGTCGTGGAGACGGCACCGGTCGGCAACCTGAGCGATCTGCTCAACTCGCGAGCCCCTGGCGTCACGGTAACCAGCGGCACGCAGACGGGCACTGGCTCGCGCATTCGCATTCGTGGCATCAACTCGGTGAGTCTCAACAACGAGCCGATCTGGATCATCGATGGCATTCGCATGACGAGCAACAATGCGAGCTTCTCGACGGCGACGGGCAGCGGTGGCGGAACGGGTGGCAACGCTCCCAGTCGCGTCGGTGATCTGAATCCGGAAGAAATCGAGAGCATCGAGATCGTGAAGGGACCGTCGGCGGCCACGCTTTACGGTACCGACGCGGCCAACGGTGTGATCCTCGTGACGACCAAGCGTGGTCGCGCCGGTGCGGCGCGCTGGAATGTGTACGCCGAGGGGGGAGCGATTACCGATCGCAACTGGTATCCCACGGCCTACTCCACCTGGGGCCGGCGCACCGACATTGCCAACTCGACGTCGGCGCGCGGATTCTGCAACCTGCAGCGTGTTGGCATCGGTCAATGCACGCTCGACTCGGCGAGCGCGCTCAACATCTTCGACGAAGCCGATCTCACGCCGCTCGGCACGGGCAATCGCAATCAGTTGGGCGTGCAGGTGCAGGGCGGTACGGAGACGCTGCGCTACTTTGTCTCGGCAGAGAACGAGACCGAGATCGGCGTGCTCTCGCTGCCGCAGTTCGAGCGCGAGCGCTTCGCCGAGCAGGGGCTGCCGATCCGCGAGTGGACGGACCGTCCGAACGCGCTTGACCGGCAGTCGATTCGCATGAATCTGAACGCGGCCCTCAGTCCCAAGCTCGACGTCGCGATGAACACGAACTTCGTGACGGTCGATCAGCGCTACTCCCTCGAGTCGAACGCCACGGCCGGCCTCGGTTCGCATGTGTTCGGCGGCCCCGGTACGCGAGAGAACGGCGGCGTTTCGGGGCTCAATACGCCGCTCAATGGCTACCGCGCGTGGACGCCCGGTTACATGTGGCAGGAGAAGACGGCGCAAACCGTGAACCGCTTCATCTGGTCGATGAACGCGAACTACCGTCCAACGAGCTGGCTCTCGACGCGCGCCGCCGTCGGTAATGACTGGACGGGTCGCACCGACGAAAATCTCCTGCAGCGCGGAGAAGGGCCGCCCTTGACGGCCGTGACGCGTCTTGGATCCCGCGGTATCAATCGCGTCAACATCCAGAACTTCACCGTCGACCTTGGCGCTACTGCCAACTACAACTGGCGAACGTGGGCGGCGCTGAAGACGACGGTTGGCGCGCAGTACATCGCGTTCGAGTCTTTCGGGGCCACAACGGGCTCGAATCAGCTTGCGCCTGGCGCGCAGAACGTGGCCGCCGGCACGCAGCTCTCCGTCGGTGAAAACACGACACGACAGAAGACGTTCGGTGCCTTCGTGGAGCAGGCGCTCGCCATCAACGACCGCCTCTTTCTCACGGCGGCGGTACGCAGTGACCAGAACTCGGCCTTCGGTACCAACTTCCAGAGCATCGTCTACCCGAAGTACTCGGCCTCATGGATGCTTTCGGACGAGAGCTTCTGGCGCGCGCCTTCCTGGGTGAACAGCATGCGGTTGCGCTACGCCTACGGGCAGTCGGGTGTGCAGCCGGGTCCGAACGACGCGCTGCGATTCTTTTCGTCCGGGACGACGAACATCGAGTCCTCGGATCAGCCGACCATCACGCAGGCGGCGTTGGGTAACCCCGATCTCAAGCCGGAGCGCTCGGCCGAACACGAGATGGGCTTCGAGACCACGATGCTCGACTCCCGACTCTCGCTCGATTTCACCTACTACAGCAAGATCACCACGGATGCACTCATCAGCGCCGTCCTGCCGCCGTCATTCGGCTCCGTCACGTCGCAGCTGCGGAATCTTGGCTCGGTGAAGAATGCCGGCGTCGAGGCCTCCATCACGGCGCAGTTGCTGCAGCGGGACGTGCTCGGATGGGACATCGTGCTGGCGGGTTCCGCGAACGACAACAAGGTCGTGTCGCTCGGCGATACGCCGCCTCAGATCGGAACCACCTCGCGCACCGTGGCGGGCTACCCGATTCAGGGGCTCTGGGCGCGTCCGATCACGGGCTGGGAAGACAAGAACGGCGATGGGCTGCTCACGTGGTTTGCGGACCCGGCACGCAACGAGGTCTTTGTGGGTGACTCCGCGATCTTCCGCGGGTATCCCACGCCTCGGTACACGGCGACGCTCACCAGTGGCTGGGATCTGTTCACGCGTCGCATTCGCGTTCAGACCATGTGGGACTATCGCGGCGGCAGCAAGTGGTACAACAACACCGAGCGTATTCGCTGCACGCGGCCCAACTGCAGCGGCCGCATGAACCCGGATGCCTCGTTCGAGGACCAGGCGATGAACATCGCCGCCAATGAGCACTCGGCTCGCACGCTCGACGGTTTCCTCCAGTCCGGCGCCTTCGTCCGGCTGCGTGAAGCGTCGGTCCAGTACACCTTCCCGGCGGCGTGGGCGCGTCGCCTGGCGCGTTCGCAGTCGCTCAACGTGGTCCTCACCGGCCGCAACCTGGGGCTCTGGACGAAGTATCGCGGCACCGATCCGGAATCGGGGTTCAACACGGCACAGGGCACGGATGCGCCGAGCGAGTTCCAGACCATCGGACCGCCGAGCTACTTCGTGTTCCGCGTCAACATCGGCTTCTGAGGACCACCCATGACCAACACCAAGACTTGTCGTGTGCGTCGGCGGGTGCGTGTGAGCACCATGCTGGTGCTCGGGCTCACCGCCGCCTGCAGTGAAGCCAATGAACGCCTGCTGGGCGTCGTCGATCCGGACATCATCAATCCGGCCGACGCCGCTTCGGAAGAGGGCGCGACCGCCATCGCCAACGGTGTGATTGGCACCTTCCGGAGCATCACGGGCGGTGGTGAGAGCACGTGGCTGTTCGGCGGCCTGCTGGCCGATGAGTGGTCGACCAGTTCGACCTTCATTCAGAATGACGAGACGGACCAGCGAACGATTCAGGAGTTCAACTCGTCGATCACCGGCATGCTGCGTCAGCTCTATCGGACGCGCACACGCGCCGACGAAGCGCTGGCCGCGCTCACCGAGTATCGACCCACCGCGCGATCCTTGATCGCCGAGATGTACTTCGCGCGCGGGTTTGCAGAAATGCAGCTGGCGAGCGACTTCTGCAACGGTATTCCGATCAGCAACGGGAATGCGTCTCCACCGGAGCCCGGCAATCCGCGCTCAACCGCCGAAGTGTTCGTGCTGGCGGCCGCGTCGCTCGATTCTGCCATCGCGTTTGCCAATGGCACCGACGCGGCGTCCGTGCGTGTGAACCAGGCGGCGCGCATCGCACGAGCGCGCGTCGCGCTGGCGCAGGGCCAGTTCGCGCAGGCCGGACAACTCGTGACGGGCATTCCGACGTCCTTCCGGTATCAGCACACGTTCTCGCTGACCACCAGTACGAACACGATCTGGGGACAGGGGCTGAGCGCACGCCGGTACAGCGTGGGTGACAGTGTCGAGGGCAATGCGCGCAACATCCTGGTGCGGAACGCCATTCCGTTCGCGTCGGCGCGGGATCCGCGACTGCCGGTGGTGATTCCTACCACAGGAGCCATCAACGGCCAGGATGGCCAGACGTACACGCGCACGACGACCATGTGGGGACAGCTGACGGCGGTCGACGTGGCCAACGGCATTGATGCGCGCATGATCGAGGCGGAAGCCGCACTGCAGGCCAACAACCCCACGCAGTGGCTGGCGATTCACAACGCGCTACGCGCGACACCGCCAGCGCTTGCGACCGTGCAGCCTGCGGCGATGCCGGCGCTGACGGATCCTGGCACGACCGAAGCACGGGTGTCGCTGCATTTCCGGGAGAAGGCGTTCTGGACGTTCAGTCGGGGCCAGCGTCTGGGTGACTTGCGGCGCCTGATCCGCCAGTACGGACGCACCGAAGCCAACACGTTCCCGCAGGGGGTGCATTACAAGGGCGGCAACTACGGGTCGGATGTGAACCTTCCGGTCGTCACCGACGAACGGAACAACCCGAACTTCCAGGGCTGCACCGACCGCGCACCCTGAGCGCGCGAGTACGTGTTCGAGTACGGAACGGGGCCGGTCACTCAGGTGACCGGCCCCGTTCCTGCGTTACACGTCAGCGATCGTCCGGGACTGGTGCTGCGGACGCCGCGCCAGCGCGTGCCCCGGCGTTTGGTAGCGTGCCAATCACATCGCGCCAGTTGAAGAGCGACCCGCGACCGCGCACGTAGTAGTCCATCCACGCCATCTCGCTCACCGACTTCACGAGCCGATTGCGGGGGTCGGGGATGCCGTGGGAGTCGCCGGGGTACATGAAGAGCTCCGTCGGCACGCCGATCTTCTTGAGCGCCATGTGCAGTTCCACCGACTGCGGGCTCGGCACGCGCGGATCGCCTTCCACGACGTGAATCATCGTGGGGGTCTTCGCGTTGCGGATGTACTTGAGCGGACTCTGATTCCAGTAGGCGTCGAAATCATCATACGGCAGCTTGTCGCCGAGGTAGAACTGTCGATTGCGCTGCACGTCGCTCTGCGCGTACATCGAGATCCAGTTCGACGTGCCGGCGCCGGAGCTGATGGCCTTGAAGCGATCGGTGCTCACGAGCGTCCAATTCGACCAATGGCCGCCCGCGCTCCAGCCGAGCATGCCCATCTGTGTCGAATCGACAATACCGTCGCGAATGAGCTGGTCGACACCGGTCATGATGTCGTCGAAGCCCGGCTTGAAGTAGTTGCCCACGATGCCGGTCTTGTGTGCCACGCCGTAGTTGGTGGAGCCGCGATAGTTCGGCTTGAGTACCACGTAGCCGGCACCCGCGTAGACCTGCGAGCCGTAGCCGCCGTTGAAGCTGAGCAGATCGGCCGACGCCGGTCCGCCGTGGACGGCCACGATGAGTGGATAGCGGCGCCCCGCCTGATAGCCGACCGGGAGGTTGAGGACACCACCCACCGGCTTGCCGTCGGTGGAGGTCCACGTGATTTCGCGTTCCTCACCCAGTGCGAGTGCGCGCACCTGTGGATTGGCGTCGGTGAGCGCGGTCCACGACGCCCGATCGTTGATGCGCGCGAGTGACGCTGCGGCGTAGGTGGTGGGGGGCGTCGCGGGATCGGAGTAGCTCACGAGCAGCAGGCCGCTCTTGTCGTCGCGAGTCACGGTGAGCGCTGCCGGCAGTGTCGTCAGCTGCCGCACGACGTCCTTCACGACATCAAGCGCGAGCAGCTGTCGTGTGGCCTTGATCCCCTCGTTGAAGTAGATCGTGTTTCCGTCCGCCGACCAGAAATCGATGCCGACGTTGCCATCAAAACTGGCGCCGAGTTTGCGAAACGGCGTGCCACGCGCGCTGACATCGCGGAGATACACCCGCTGATTCGACATCGTGTAGCGCGTCAGGTCGTCGGGAGCCGAGAAGGCGATGCGGCGGCTGTCCGGCGAGAAGGACAGGTCACCCTCACTGACCTCCCGATTCTGCGTGAGGCGCTCGATCTGGCCGCTCGCGACCTCGAGCAGGAACAGGTCACCGTTGATGCCGGCCTCGGTGATGTTGCGCTCGTAGCGGGCTGCCGAGCCGCCGGTGAAGCCGACCCAGCGGCCGTCGGGCGAGACGACCACGGTCTGCACCGAGTAGGTCGAGTCACGCGTGAGTCGTGTCACCTGCTTGTCGGTGAGGTCGACGCGCCAGAGACTCGCGATTGGCGTCACGGCGTTGCGGATGTCGACAGTAAATCGCTGCTCACGACGCGTTCGCTCATCGGGCGTGTCCGCATCGGGCCCCGTAAAGAAGACCCGCGTGCCGTCTGGTGAGAGCGTCCAGCTGCTCACGCCGCCGGTGTGGCGCGTGAGCGCCTCCGGCGAGGGGAGCGAGTCGCCGATCGGGAGCGTCAGGCGGTGCAGCTGCTGGTCGGCGCTGCGGCCGGCACGGAGGACAATCGCACGCCCATCACGCGTGAAAGCGAAGTCGCTCACGCCACCCGGAACATTGGTGATGCGCCGCGCTTCGCCGCCGTCCGGTCGCATCAGGAACAGCTGTCGGCCACCATTGGGAGCTGTCGATTCGCGATCGGAGAGAAAGGCGAAGTAGGCGCCATCGGATGACCAGGCGGGCGCGCTCTCGTTCTTTTCCTCCGTGAACGTGAGCCGTCGTGTCGAGGGGACCCCCTCACGCACCGAGACGAGATACAGATCGGTCTGCGATCGCGCATTCACCCAATCGGGGACCGACAGCGTGTAGAGCACACGGTTGCCGTCGGGGCTCGGTGTGAGGGCGCCCGCCGAGCGGATGTGCTGCATGTCGAGGAACGTCATGGGGCGCGGCGCAGGCTGGGCGGCGCCGGTCGCGGCAGCGAGCCCGAGGATCAGCGGCGTCAGGCCAAGCGTGCTCGGTAGGCGTAGTCGCATATGGACTCCGAGGAAGAAAGGCGGAGGGAGGGGGGACACTGCCGGAAACTACGCCTGCGCCGCACGCTCGCGAGGGTAGCCCCTGTGTGAACGCAGACGTGACTGTCGCCTTCTCGTGACGTAGCACCGCGTCCGCTGTGACGCGTTGACCCGATCCTGTCCGGGTCGAGTCCGGGCGATGCTGTCCCGGCTCTGCGTCTGCTGTCTCCCGCCCCTCGAGGTCTGCATGCTCGCCCGCTCGCGCTCTTCGCTCGCTCTGCTTTCCCTCGCCGCCGCCGGCCTGCTCGGCGCGTGCACCGATGATGATGCCGGTGACAACGGACTCGGTCCCGCGCCAACGACCGGTGCACAGCTCGCCAACCGCTCCGTGACGCCGGCCCTGATCAAGAACCTCGCGGCGGGCGCTCGCGCCTTCACGCTTGTGTCCTCCGACGACACCCTCTCGGCCACGGCAGGCTTCATCTTCGGCGGCTCGGCGGACGGCGCCGGCATGATCAAGAATCCGGACGGGACGTTCACGCTGCTCACGAACCACGAGGACAACTTTGCCGTCTCGCGCCTCGTGCTCGACAAGGATCTCAAGCCGATGCGCGGCGACTACATCATGACGTCGAACTCGGGACGGTGGCGTCTTTGCTCGGCCACCATGGCGACACCCGAGGAGCACGGCTACGGGCCGCTGTTCTTCACGGTGGGAGAGAGCGGCATCGAGTCGCAGACGCACGCGGTGAATCCGCTCGGGACGGCCAACTCGAACTTCATCGTGGAAGCCTTCGGCCGCTGGAACGCCGAGAATGCCGTACCGCTGCCGCGTGCCGCGTACCCGGGGCGCACGATTGTGCTCATTGGTGATGACGATTCGGGTACGAACGGCGGCCAGATGGTGATGTATCGCGCGGATCGCGAGGGTGATCTGAACACGGGGCGTGTGCACGTGCTGGCACGCGTGGATGGGAACATCCGCGAGATGGACATTCGCGTGGGACAGCCGGTGGCGGTCGAGTTCAAGGACATCGGCTCGGCGATCGGTCGCACGGGCGCGCAGCTGGAGCAGGCGGGTGTTGCCGTGAACATGCTGCAGTTCGGCCGCGTCGAGGACATCGACTACCGCAAGGGCAGCGCCGCGAACGCGCGCGAGATCTACTTCAACACCACCGGTCAGAACAACACGGGCATCAACGCGAGCTACACGCGCAGCAAGTACGGCCGCGTCTACAAGCTCGTGCTGGACGCCAACGATCCCACGAAGGGCACCCTCGAGGTGATCCTCGACGGTGACGATCGCTCGGGTCCCGCGCGCGAGTTCCAGAACCCCGACAACATCTACGTTGGTACGAACTACCTCTACACGCAGGAAGACCCGAACGGGTACGGTGACGAGACGCACGACGCGCGCATCTACCAGTACAATCTCACGACGAAGGCGTTTGCCACTGTGATGGAGCTCGACCACCGCCGGACCGCGTCTGACGCGGCGAAGTACAACGTGGGCGGCGCTTCGCGGTTCGGGTCGTGGGAGTTCGGCGCGATGATCGACGTGTCGGACGCGATCGGTGTGCAGGACGCGTTCATCGTGGCGATTCAGCCGCACACGTGGCGTGGTGACCGGTATCGCGGCGTGGATGGTGGTTCGCTGCGTCCTAACGAGAATCAGGCGAGCCAGCTCATCGTGGTGACGGGGCTGCCGCGCTGATGCGTGGGGATTCGATGGGTCGCTCTGAGGCCGCATCCATCACACCGGGCCGCTTCGGCGGCCCGGTTGTCGTTCGGACCTCCCGCTTGGTGCTCTTGACGGCCGGTCTGGCGATCAGTGCATCGTGCGCGTCAGGCAGCGGCGAGCACGATGGTCCGCTGCCGGGCGTGCAGCTCGCCGCCGCGCCGGTGGCGTCGCAGCCTGCGCGCACCGCCGCCATGCAGACGTTGGTTCGCGCACAGCTCGATAGCGTCGAGGCGGCGCTCCTGCACCTCGAGCGTGCCACTGCGGTCATCGGTGACTCGGCGCACGACCGTGCCGCCCAGCGCGCCTTCATTGACGCACGTCGCGCGTACAAGCGCGTCGAATACGCCATCGAGACGTGGGCCCCAACCGCTGCACAGGCGCTCAATGGTCCCGCACTGCCGCGCGTTGCGGATGACGAAGGAGATCGCCCACAGCGTGAGCCCGAAGGATTCCAGGTCATCGAAGAACTGCTCTTCCCCACGGTCACCGAGGATGAGACCGACCGTCTCCGCGAAGAAGTGCGCAATGCCCGCGCAACGCTCGGCCGCGTTCGGCTCATCGCGGCGCAGGTAACCTTCGCCGACGAGCATTTCTTCGATGGGTTGCGTCGCGAGCTGGCGCGCATCGTGTCGCTCGGCCTGTCCGGATTCGACTCACCGGTCGCCCGACTCGGCGTGCTCGAATCGGCCGAGGCACTCCGCGGTGTGCAGATGGCACTGGCGCCGTATGCCACCCGAGTGTCGACGGCCACGTTCGCACGCATGGATTCGTTGCTCACGAACGCGATCGCCTCGATGGAGCGCGATACTGCGTTCGAAGCGTTCGATCGTTTCGGCTTCATCGTGGCGTTCGCGCGGCCCGCCGGGCTGGCGTTGAGTGATGTCCGGCGTGCGCTCGATGTGCCGGTCCCCGACGAACTGCGGTTGTGGCGCGCAGAGGCGCCGACGCCGTACGAAGTGGACGCCTGGGATCCGATGGCGTTTGCGCCCACCGATGCCGACGTGCCGACGGCGTCGCTCGTGGCACTTGGTGCCGCGCTCTTTCACGACACGTCGCTGTCTGGCGATGGTACCCGCAGTTGTGCAACGTGTCACCAGCCGTTGCAGGCATTTCAGGACGGGCGTGCCCGGGCCGAGCCGGTGCGCGGAACCCGCGCGATACTGCGCAACACGCCGACGCTGCAGCACGCGGCCTTGCAGCCAGCGCTGCACGCGGAGGGGCGTCTTGCGTATCTCGAGGATCAGGCGCGCGACGTCGTCGAGAATCCGAAGGAAATGGCCGGCAACCTCGAGCGCACAGCGGCGCAGTGGTCGTCCGATGCCGTGCGTCGCGCCTCCTTTGCGCGCGCCTTCGGCGGTGCGGCGGATTCGGCGGCGGTGACGTCACGTCGGATTGCGGCTGCCCTGGCGGCGTACGTGCGGTCGCTGCCCGTGACGGATGCGCCGTTCGATCGGGCCCTGCGCGGCGATTCGCTCGCCATTTCGCCGGCGGCGCGTCGGGGCTTCAATGTCTACATGGGCAAGGCGGCGTGCGGCACCTGTCACTTCGCGCCGCTCTTCAACGGCGTGGTGCCCACACGCTATGAGGAGGCGGAGTACGAGGTGATCGGTGTACCGTCGCGTGCGGTGTGGCGGAACGCGCGGATCGACGCCGACTCGGGGCGCGGACCGCTCAATCAGAATCCGCTGCACGCCTTCGCCTTCAAGACACCCACCGTGCGCCACAGCGCCCGGACGGCGCCCTATATGCACAACGGCGTGTATCGCACGCTCGAGGAGGTGATCCGCTTCTACAATGTCGGGGGTGGGGAAGCCATCGGTGCGCTGACGGCACACCAGACACTGCCCGCCGATCCGCTCGACTTGACCGACGCGGAGATCGCGGATCTGATCGCTTTCCTGAAGTCGCTCGACTGACATCGACGCGCCGCCAACGGCAACGGCCCCGCCGCTCGTGTGAGCGGCGGGGCCGTTGCTGTGTGTGACCGCGTCGGTGCTACGGGACGATGCGCGGCTTGGCGGGCTCGTCCTTCTTGGCCGGTGCGTAGAGCCCCTTCCGCTCGCGGAAGTGGCGCTCCATCTCGAGGCGCGGAATGCCACGCTCGATCCACTCCGGCGCGCGCTCCCCCTTGAGGTGGGTATCCCACCACTCCATGAGCCGAATGGTGTAGTCGCGCCGATTCTTGAGTTGCGACAGGCCATGGTTCTCACCCTGATACTCGAGCAGGATGACGTCCTTGTCGAGCTGTCGCAGCGTGTTGTAGAACGTGATGCCCTGATTGTAGTCCACCGCACCGTCGCGATCGTTGTGCAGGATGATGAGCGGCGTCTCGACCTTGTTCGCGTAGCGATTGGGCGAGTTGCGCTCGTACGCGTCGCGGTTGTCGATGAAGTTTCCCTTGAAGCGTCCCTGCGAGCTCTGGAAGATGGGCTGGTTGGCGGAGCCGGTGTTCCAGTAGACGGAGCTGTACATGCTCACCATGTCGGTGAGCGGCGCGCCGGCAACGGCGCTCTTGAAGATGTTCGTCTGCCCCACGAGGAACGCCGTCTGGTACCCGCCCCACGAGTGGCCGTGCAGCCCGACCTTGCCTTCGTCCACGATGCCAGTCGCCACGGCGGCCTTGATGGCCGGAATCACCGACCACACGGCCGACATGCCGGGATCGTTGATCTTGTACGTGATGTCCGGCTGGAACACGGCGTAGCCGCGGCTCGTGTAGATGCTGGGCGTGTACGAACTCGAGAACGATGGCGCATAGAACGTGTGGAGGTTGTCGGACATCTTCTCGTAGATGTACGTCACCGTGGGGTAGCGCTTGCCTTCCTCGTAGCCGGCGGGCAGGTAGAGCGCGCCCTGCAGCGTGTCGCCCTTGTCGCTCACGTACGTGACGAGACGCGCACCCGGTGTCCACGCCACGCCGTTCATGTTCGGCGCACCATCCGTGAGGCGCAGCGAGTCGCCACCCCATGTGACGCGCCAGTAGTCGGGATAGCGCGCGGCGGTGGAGATCGATGCAACCCACACGTCGGCATTGCGCGCCTTCATGGGCACCATGCGGGCGTCCTTCCAGTCGAGCGCGGTGACACGTCCGGCCCGCGGATCGACCCGCAGAATACCTTCGCGCTTCGTGCGCTCCACGCGCGCGGTGACGAGGAACGGTGCGGCGAGATTGATGCCACGCTGCCGAGGCTCGAGCATCATCGGGCGGCCGTAGCGAATGCCCTTGGCCTTGCCGTCCTGCGTGAGATTCACTGCCGCGCCACCGCTCACCGGCACGCGCCAGACGTCCCACCCATCCGACGCGAGGAACGCGCTGCCATCCTGCGCCCATCCGAAGTGCGGGTACGACGGCCGGTCGACGTTGTGATCGTCCTCCACGTTGATGAAGCGACCACCCGTGGTCACCTGACGCGACGCGAGCGTGGCCATCTCGAGGACGTGCCACTCGCCATCGCGCCAGAACGCGAGCCGCTGCCCATCGATGGACGGCACGGCAGCGCCTTCCTGGCCGGTAAGCGCCTTGCGCTTCTCGCCAGTGCGCGGATTGACCACGTACACGTCACGCTTGTTGATGCCATCGACACTCGCCTGCCGCTGATAGGGCGTGACGTCGTTGCTGATCACCCAGCGATCGAGATCGGTGGTGCTGCCCGTGCGCGCCTCGGCATCGGTGAGTTGCACGACCTTGTCGGTGGTCGGCCAGTAGGCGGCGAGATACGAGAACGTGCGATCCTGCGTGGCCTGCACATCCTGCTGTGACTGCAGCCGCTGATCCTTGTCGTGCCACAACCGCAACGATGGACGATCATCGTCGGTGAGTTGCGAATCACGCGGTACCGCGGGTGGTACGGGAGCCACACCGAAGAACAGTCCCTCGAGGTCGTGCGACCAGCGCGGGGCCCGCTCCAGACTCACGCGCGTGCCGGCCGGCCAATCGGCACGACCATTCGGCGCGATGGCGACCCGGCGCTCCTGCGGCGTGCCGACGCGGCTCACGCCCATCACGGTGTGCACCGTATCCTTGCCGCTGCTGTCGACCGTCGTGCGCAGCACGGTGAACGCGAGCATCGTGTCCGCCCAGGCGAGCCGACGATAGGACGCACGCGGCGCCGCATCGATGCCGCGCACCGTGCCTGCGTTCATGTCACGCAGCTGCACACCGTTGCCGAGACGATTCGTCGCGTCAATGGTGTACGCCAGCCAGCGGCCGGTGTGATCGAACGCGTACTCGTTCACGTTGCCAACGTTGAGCATTGTCTCGGTGCCAAGCTCGTGCAGGACGAGATCGGAACCGAGCGCGCGATCACTGCCGCCGTTCCCACCGATGAGCGGACCGCCACGGCCGGTGCCCGGCGTCGGCGCACCGACCGGCGCGGCGCCACCCCCGCCGCCCGCTCCGCCGCCCGCACCGGCGTCGGCGCTGTACCCCTGCAGCGCGATCCAGCGCGGAGCATCACCCGCGAAGGCCAACGACCGCACCTTGTCGATCGAGCGAGAAGTCCCGCGGGCAAGATCGACGATCACGGCCGTGCCCTGGATGGCGCGGCGATCGCGACGCATCCGCTCGGCCTCGGCGGTGACGGGCCAGCGCACGAACGCGGCCCACTTGCCGTCGCCGGAGAGCGTGAGCGAGGGATTCTGCCCGACATCGCCCACGGAGAAGCGATGCTCGCGCCCGTTGGCGGCGACTTCGCGCAGGATCACCTCGGCGTCGCCTTCGTTGGGCGCAAGCACGTAGGCGAACCAGCGGCCGTCGTGGCTGAGCTGGGTGCTGCGAATCGATTTCCAGGCCGAAATGTCGGCTGGCGTCATGGGGCGAGGCGCGCTGGCCGACTGGGCGGCGAGCGGGCTCGAGACGAGCAGGAGCGCGGCGGCGAGACGGGCCGGCCGACTGGCAAACGGCATGCAGGACTCCAGGTGGGGGACAGGGAGAAAGTAGGGGGCGGGGAGGAGGGGGGCGAGGTGGGGTGGGCGACGACAGCAGCTGTTCGGGGAACCGCCAGCCGCCTCGGCTCCATCAGCTCGGTCAGCGCGTCCCGACGTAGCGAGTTCAGCTGATCAGCTGAAGCCCGTCGTCTCGCGATGCGCTGCTGGAGCCGATGGGAGCTGGTGCGGGCTGGATGTTCCCCGAAGAGCTGAAGGCGATCCGCGATGCGCCCGGCGCGCACGGAGTCGGGGCGCGAGCGGGGCACGCTGCGGGAGCTGAACGGCTGGCTGAACCGCTCGGGAGCTGAACCGCTGGCTGATCAGCTCCCGAGCGGTTCAGCCAGCTGATCAGCTCAGACGGCGTGATGGTCTCACGGAAACCGCTCGTGCCGCGCGCAGGCTGCGGTGC
>ERZ1066122.184-NODE-184-length-68527-cov-8.195058_pt1 | contig 68527 bp, 68 predicted proteins | sample MGYA00382769_ERZ1066122 | MGnify/ENA primary metagenome ERZ1066122 (study PRJEB33369, sample SAMEA5778352) | biofilm metagenome | biome: Industrial cooling water; feature: Water cooling tower basin; material: Biofilm | place: United Arab Emirates | collected... | reverse complement strand
GCACTCAAGATTGGTCTAAGTCCGTTGCGTCTACCGATTTCGCCACGTCCGCATTCCCGAGGCCACCTATAGAGGGGCAATGATTCTTAGCCAAGCGAGATAATGGTCAACCTTCGTCGCGCAGCGTTGATTTGCTCGATGGCTTTGGCCGTGCCTTGCGAACATTGACGGCTGAAGCGTCAATAGTGTTCGTCAAATGGCGGGCGTAATGTTTCTCGATCATCTCGACGCTAGTGCGGCAATTCTTGGCAACCTGATAGATGTCAGCTCCTTCAAGCAAACGGAGACAGATGTAAGTATGCCGCAGACTGTAACAGGTGCGGACATGACCATCGCGGTCGAACTTCAGGTTCAGTTCGTCGAGCAGCGTATTCATTAGGTCTCGCGGCGTCTTCCCGAAAATCCGGTCGGTAGGCTTGAGGCCTTTGCGCTTGGAAATGCGCTCGAAAGGCAGGATCGCGCCGGGCATCGACTTACAAAAGCCAACCCCGCGCTTGCCGCGCACCTCGATCTCAAGGATGCGTTCGCCCGTCGACTCGTCGTTCACGATCTTGACATCGCGCAGCTCAAGTCGCGCAGACTCGTCAGGGCGAAGCCCGGTGTTGCCCATGAACAGAACATAGTCGTGAAAATTCTCGCACACGGCACGCCAGCGCGGCTTGGGCGGGTTTTTCGTCCGCTCGCGCGTCGCCTCGTAAAGCATCTTATATTCCTCGGGCGAAAACCAGGCGCGATGTTCGAGCTTACCGGACGTCTTGTAGGGTGCCGACATATCGGGGATCGCCTCTATCCAGCCTTTGCGATTGGCGGTTTTCAAGATTTGCCGCAGCGTGACGATTTCATGGTGCAAAGTGGAGCGAGCGGGCTTCTTGGGTTTGCCGGTCTTGGGATCGATTCGCGACGTCTGACGATGAACCCGATACTCCTGCACCTTGCCGGCGGTAATTTCTTGAACGGGGGTATCGCCAAAGAACGGCGTCAGGTGAAGGCGGATGATTTCGGATTTCGACTCGACATAGTCCGCATTGCGCTCGCCGAGCGTGATGACCTCGAACTCATCAGTGAAGGCCTTGGCGGCGTCAGCAAAACTTGGACCGCTCGCCGCGCGCCGACGGCGGCCGTCGACGGGCGGGCCGGGTTCAGCAGGGAGAGGCTGAACGGGGTCGTTTAGCAACGACACGCCACCGCGACGGCGCTGACGATCCTCGACGCATCGCTCCATATACCAGTCGCGCGCGAAGTCCTTGGCGGCGGCGAGGCTCTCCTCCTTGGTCGTCTGCCGGTGATTGCGGCTGCCAAGGTAGGTCGCGCACTGCCAGAATCGGCTGTTCTCACGCTTGTAAACGTGAAGCGCGCCATCCATCAAAACATGGCTCTCGGTTGGCACTGTGAAAACTCCAAAATGTGTAAGACATGTGTAAGTCCTTTTTGGAGTCTCGTCCCTGCTCAAACCATTGGTTTTGCGTGCTTTTTGGCTTAGAAAAATAGGCTAAAGGCGATTTTAAGTCTGTTGCGTATACCGATTTCGCCACGTCCGCACTGGGCAGCGCCATGCAGTGCAAGCGGCCCCGCGTCAAATTTTTTGGGTGACAGCGCGCTACTTGTTCAGGCGCTCACGGACTTCCTTGCCCGGTTTGAAATAGGGGACGCTTTTGGCGGGGACGTCCACAGCCTCCCCCGTACGGGGATTGCGGCCCTTGCGCGGTTTGCGCTCGCGCGTCGAAAATGCCCCAAAGCCGCGCAATTCGACACGACCGCCATCGGCCAAGCGCTGCACGATCTGGTTGAAGAACAGATCGACGATCCGCTCGACTTCCTCAGGCGTCAGGCCGGGGTTTTCGCTTTCGAGTTTCTTTACCAGCTCCGATCGAATCATGACGGATCGCCCTCCAACAGTCGCACAAGCCCCAGACTCGCCGACCACACCTCAACGCGCAAAAGACTGACAGAAAAGCGGCGTCCTTACAACGCAATAATGGGATTTTGTAAAATCGGCGGGGCAACAAAAAAGGGGCGTGCCGTAGCGGCACACCCCATTTTTTCGCAGAAGATTGGCTGTGCAATCCTTTGCAGATGCTTACTTCTTCGCACCCTTCAGCGCTTCGCCGAGAATGTCGCCAAGCGATGCGCCCGAATCGGACGAACCATATTGCTCGACAGCCTGCTTCTCTTCCGCCAGCTGAAGCGCCTTGACTGAGAAATTGGGCTTTTTCGAACGGTCGAAGCCGGTGACCATGGCGTCGAACTTCTGGCCGACCTGGAAACGGTCGGGGCGCTGCTCATCGCGGTCGCGGCCAAGATCGGCACGCTTGATGAAGCCGGTTGCGCCATCGTCGCCTGCCTGCACTTCAAGACCGCCATCGCGGACCTCAAGCACGGTTACGGTGACAGTCGCGCCCTTCTTCAGGCCGCCAGCCGAAGCTGCACTTGCGCCGCCTGCGGCAGGGGCACCCTTTTCAAGCTGCTTGATGCCAAGCGAGATGCGCTCTTTCTCTGCATCGATATCGAGCACCACGGCTTTGACCGTTTCGCCCTTGCGGTGCAGGTGCAGCGCGTCTTCGCCCGAAATGCCCCATGCGATGTCCGACATGTGCACCATGCCATCGACGTCGCCGTCGAGGCCGATGAACAGGCCGAATTCGGTCGCATTCTTGACTTCGCCTTCGACAACGCTGCCGACCGGGTGCTTCTCTGCAAAGCTTTCCCATGGGTTCGACTGGACCTGCTTGAGGCCAAGCGAAATGCGGCGCTTTTCAAGGTCAACGTCAAGCACGATGACATCGACTTCCTGGCTCGTCGAAACGATCTTGCCGGGGTGGACGTTTTTCTTGGTCCAGCTCATTTCGGAAACGTGGACCAGGCCTTCAATGCCGGGCTCCAGTTCGATGAACGCACCATATTCGGTGATGTTGGTGACGGCGCCCGAAAGCTTCGCACCCACCGGATATTTCTCGACGGCGGCTTCCCAAGGGTCATTTTCCAGCTGCTTCATGCCAAGGCTGATGCGCTGCGTATCCTTGTTGATACGCACGATCTGCACCTTGACGGTGTCGCCAATGTTGATGATCTCGCCGGGGTGGTTGATCCGCTTGTAGCTGATGTCGGTGACGTGCAGCAGGCCATCGATACCGCCAAGGTCAACGAACGCACCATAGTCGGTGATATTCTTGACAACGCCGTCGATTATCTGGCCTTCGGTCAGGTTCTGGATCAGGCCCGAACGCTGTTCGGCGCGGGTTTCCTCAAGGATCGCGCGGCGCGAAACAACGATATTGCCACGGCGACGGTCCATTTTCAGGATGACGAAGGGCTGGGCGATATCCATCAGCGGGCCAACATCGCGCACGGGGCGTACATCGACCTGGCTGCCGGGAAGAAAGGCTACCGCGCCACCAAGATCGACGGTGAAACCGCCCTTGACGCGGCCGAAGATGACGCCTTCAACGCGGTTGCCGGCAGTAAATTCGACTTCAAGCTTGTCCCATGCGGCTTCGCGGCGTGCACGGTCGCGCGATAGCACGCTTTCGCCATTCATATTTTCGACGCGGTCGACATAGACTTCGACTTCGTCGCCGACCTTCAGCGTCGAGGGCTGGCCGGGCATGGAGAATTCGCGCAAGGCCACGCGGCCTTCGCTCTTCAGCCCCACGTCGATCATCGCATGATCATTGTCGATGGCGGTTACGGTGCCTTTGACGACGCGGCCTTCAAAGCCGCCTTCGGCACCGCCGAGTGATTCGTTGAGCAGCGCTTCAAAATCGCTGCGGGTCGGGTTGGCAGCAGTTGCCATAGGGTTTGTGTCCTTCACTTACATTTTTTCCGGCCAATCGGTTGGTTCCGATGGTCTTTGACCAGAGATGCCCAGACTGCCGAATGCAGAAAAGGCGTTCGTTTTAAGAGGGTTACCTGCCAACACTACCGTCACCCTGAACTTGTTTCACCTCGCGGTGACTGCGTTCCAGGTCCATGTCTCCGTCTCGACCTTTGGTCTGTTAGGCGGAATGGATGCCGAACCCAGTTCGGCATGACGGGCTCGTTGGCCCGCAGCGCCCCGCCGCTCAACTCCCCCGGAGCTTATACTCCACAGCAGCTATCGCGGCTTGAACGGCAGCGCCTATAGTCAAATCGCCGGTATCAAGCAAGATGGCGTCTGCAGCGGCCTTCAGGGGCGCCGCCGCGCGCCCGGAATCGCGTTCATCGCGCAGGCGAATGTCCGCCAATATATTTTCATAGTCCACATCCAGCCCGCGCGAGAGCATCTCTTCATAGCGCCGCCTCGCACGCACCTCCGGCGCAGCGGTGACAAACAGCTTCACATCGGCATGCGGCGCAATCACCGTCCCGATATCGCGTCCGTCAAGCACTGCACCACCCAACTGGCTGGCGAAATCCACCTGCCGCTGGTTCAAAGCCGCGCGCACTGCTGGATGCACAGAGACCCGGCTGGCGAGACCGCCGACTTCCTCGTTGCGCAGGACGGGGTCATCGAGCAGGCTATCGTCGAAATTGCAGGCGGCGAGCGCATCTGCGGGATTGCCAGCCTCGCCGCCATTTACCGCTACCTGCCGACCGACAGCACGATAGAGCAGGCCTGTGTCTAGAAAAGGCAGCCTGTAATGCGCCGCAAGTGCCTTTGAAATGGTACCTTTGCCCGATGCTGTGGGTCCGTCGACGGCAATAATCATGGCCTGCGCGTTAGCCGCCAATCATGGGCTGCACCAGATTTATCCATGCATCGGATTTCGCGATTGGCTGTCGAACCGAAACCCAGGCAAGATAGCCGATGCCAGCAATCGCGGTGACGCGATGCACTTTGCCGGTTGATCGTAAATCGTAAATTGCGAGTGCACCGATGAAAATGCCAGCCAGATAGGCGGAATCGAAAGGCGGAGGCCCGCTATCGCGAAACATACGGGATATACGCGAGAATGCGGGCGCCATCATCGTGACCGTGGCAAGCACCATCGCGCGTTTGTGCACGTCCGGCCTGTGCCGCATCTTCCAGGCGTAGAGAAAAAGGCCAACAAACCATGCAGTGGTCGAAAGCTGGAGCAGCATGCCCGATGCACGCGGAAGCCCGCTGCCGGTCATGGGCAGTCTGAGATTCACGAATACTACCCACAAGGTGCTAAGCACGATTGCCACGGCCAGATAGGGTGCATATCCGCCCAGCTTGCGATGATCAGCAATTCGACCTTGATGTGCCAGCCATGCCTGCATCCCCAGCATGACGAACCAGGCACTTCCAAAAATGCCGTGCACAATGAATGCCAGTGTCAGCGCCGGCGTGTCGAATAGAGGTTGCAGAAAAAAGGTGCGGCTGAAGCCGATAAGCAAGGCAATGCCCAGCAGAGACGCGATACTAACGAAAAAGGCGCTACGCTGGCGCGCGCCGACTTGTGATTGAGTTGCCATGAGCCCTCCGTTGCGACCCGGGGGAGTTCAACGAATGGCATCGATACAAATAGTTGGCAAGTTCTAACCTATGTTTGCGGTGTTATGCCGTTACTTGAGCGACTGAAAGTTCGGCAAGCATCGCTTCAAATGTCGGAAAGCTGGTTGCAATCGGCGACACATCGTCCACCGTTACACCATGATAGCAATGCTGCGCTGCTAAGGCGAAGCTCATGGCGATGCGGTGATCGAGCGCGCTGGCGACGGTAGCGCCGCCCTCCAAGGGCTCACCGCCGCTGCCATCGATTGCCAAACCATCCTCGCGCTCTTCCACCCGCGCACCGACGGCTTTCAAGCCCGTTGCCATCAGCGCCAGCCGGTCACTTTCCTTGACGCGCAATTCGTCGAGACCGCTTGTGGTGGTGCGGCCCTGGGCCATGCTCGCGGCGACGAAGAAGATCGGAAATTCGTCAATCATGCTCGGGGCGATATCGGGCGGAACCTCTATGCCCGTCAGCGCCGAGTGCCGCGCGGTGATATCCGCCACCGGTTCACCGCCGACGTTGCGTTCATTTGAATAGTTTAGGTCGGCGCCCATCGCCTGTAGCATCTTGTATATGCCAGTGCGCGTCGGGTTCATGCCGACATGGGTAACGGTGACCTCGCTGCCCGGTGTGATCAGCGCCGCGACGATTGGGAAGGCAGCGCTGGAGGGATCGCCAGGGACTTCGATTTGTTGCGGTTTCAATTCTGCCTCGCCGGTCAGGTGGATATGGCGGACACCATCGGCATCAGTCTCAACCGATAGCTCCGCACCAAACCCCGCCAGCATCCGCTCGCTATGGTCGCGCGTGGGCACCGGCTCGATTACTTCGGTAATCCCCGGCGTGTTCAATCCGGCCAGCAGCACCGCGCTTTTCACCTGCGCGCTCGCCACGGGTAGCCGATAGCTGATCGGCACTGCGGGGCAAATCCCACGCACCATCAGCGGCAACCGCCCGCCGGGTGACGCCGTAAACTCCGCTCCCGTCAGCGACAACGGATCGATCACCCGGCCCATCGGGCGCTTCGAAAGACTCGCATCGCCAATGAAGGTCGCGGTAATGGCATGGCTCGACACCAGCCCCATCAATAGCCGGGTCGAGGTGCCGCTATTTCCCATATCGAGCGCAGCTTCCGGTTGCAGCAATCCGCCGACCCCGACGCCATGAACGCGCCAGATGCCATCCGCGCCGCGTTCAATGTCCGCCCCCATCGCCCGCATTGCGGTGGCAGTGGCGAGAACATCCTCTCCCTCCAGCAATCCCGTTATGCGGCTCTCGCCGACCGCCAGCGCAGAAAGCATCAGCGAACGATGGCTGATCGACTTGTCGCCCGGCACCCGCACCGTGCCGCGCAAGGGACCGGCAGGCGCAAATGTTCGAGGCTGGGGTGCGGCATGGCTCATGGCGCGGGCTTTGACTATGCCGCGCGCTGGAGTCAACGACGGCAGCGCAACCCAACTCACATTTTGACAGCCGCAAAACATTGTGGCAATGGCCGCGCCTGTTTTCGAGCGAGTCTCCTGTGCGAGATCGCGTTTCACGGAATTTTGAAAGGATAAGAGGCCCACCATGGTGAAGGCTGAATGGGGAACGAAGCGCACTTGCCCGAAATGCGGCACGCGATTCTACGATCTGACCAAGGACGAGCCGGTTGAATGCATCGAATGCGGCAACCAGTGGACGCCCGAGCCGGTGCTGAAATCGAAACAGCCGCTGCCGTTCGAAGAGGCTGAAAAGAAGAAGGATGACAGCGATCTGGCTGATGACGATCTGGACATCGACGTTGATGCCGTCGACGGCGATGTCTCGCCTGACAATGATGTCGATCTTGGCGGCGACGAAGATCTGGGCGTACCCAGCGACGACGGCGACGAGCCCGAGGACATTTAATTTCGACTTGATATAGGATGGAGCGCCCGCTATCGGCGCTCCCTCACATGCATAGCCGCCTCGTCGCGCGGCAGGATGGGGCCTTAGCTCAGCTGGTAGAGCGCTACACTGGCAGTGTAGAGGTCAGGGGTTCGACTCCCCTAGGCTCCACCAGCCTACGCTCCTTCGGAGCTTCGGCTGGCAGGCCAGCCGTAGCGGACGTTGGGTGCGAAGGCTGCCCGCCGAAGCCTTGGCGTAGGAGGGCCGGTGACGTGAAGCACTTCGTTTACATCCTTAACAGCGAAACTGATCCAACCCAGTACTAGGTTGGAGTGACCGATCACGTCCGATCTCGCTTAACCAATCACAACAGCGGCAAATCTCCACACACCGCCAAATTCAGGCCCTGGAGATTGGCGTTTTGTTGTTGGTTCGATGACGCAACAAAAGCTCAAGCTTTCGAAAAATACCTTAAATCAGGCTCAGGCCGCGCCTTTGCTATCAAGCGACTTCGATAGCAGAGCCCTACCCCCCATAAGCCGCCAAAAACCTGTCCACCGCATGGGACACATTGCGGCGCAGATGGGCTTGATCAGGCTTTTCGGCTGAAAAACGCGCCAAGAATACGTCGAAGCCGATGATCATGCCATAAAGATGTCCCGCAGCCAGCGCGCAGTCGCAGGGTCTTATGGCTTTTGCCTCGACCGCACGTTGCAACAAACCGGTCAGCTTTTCGTGCATCCGCCTGGGCCCGGCATTCAGGAACAGTTCGCCGACCTCGGGCCGCGCTTCGCATTCCACGGCGATGAGTTTTTCAAAACCAATGATGTGCGGCATTGTCAGAAATTCGAGCGCTATTTCGCCAAAAGCGATCAGCTGTTGCCTGATACTCCCCTGATCGCTGTCCAATTCGATCAGACCCACGCCCATGGTCGCACATTCGCGCTCGATCATCGCGGAAAACAAGGCTTCCTTGCTGCCAAACCGGTTGTAGATGGTGACCTTGGATACTTTTGCGGCGTCGGCAATCGCTTCCAGCGAGGCTGCAGCGAAGCCTGCCGAGAAAAATTCGCTACGCGCTGCGTCCAAAATCGCCTCGCGTTTGGCAAGATCGATGGGGCGGTGCCTCGGCTTTTTTCCCGTATTCAAACTAACCTGCTTTACATTATGAACGTTGGCGTTCAATTATACGCAAGCGTTCATTATCCCATGAGTCGCTGTGGAAGGCAAGGCCGAGGCAGATGACCTGGATAGCGCTGAAAATGCTGACCGGTGACCGGCAGAAATTTCTGGGGCTGATTTTCGGCATCGCCTTTTCGACCTTGTTGATCACGCAGCAGCTCACGATTTTCGTTAATCTGATCCAGCGCGGCTCTTCTGCCGTCTACAATGTCGGCACGGTTGATTTGTGGGTGATGGACCCCGCCTCTCGCACCACTGACGTTGTCTATCCCTTGCCATCGACGGCCCTGGACCGCGTGCGCGGCGTGGCGGGTGTGGAATGGGCAGCACCCTATTTGCAATCGGCAGCCACGATCCGCACGCCCGAAGGCGATCTGGAGGGTGTAACGGTCATTGGCATCGATGACAGCAGCCTGATCGGCATGCCGCGCAAAATGATCCGCGGCGAAAAAACGGCATTGTACGAGCCTGACACGGTCTTCATCGACGATGTCGGCGCAGAACGCCTGTTTCCCGGTGGTATTGATCCGATTGGCCGCACGCTGGAACTGAATGATCGCCGCGCTGTGATAAGGGGGATTGTTGACACAATACCCAGCTTCACCAGCCAGGTGCTGCTTTATACCCGCTATTCCAATGCGTTGAGTTATGTGCCGGGCACGCGCAATCGGTTAAGCTTTGTCGTCGCGCGCACGGCTGCTGGAAAAAGCCAGGGCGAGGTCGCAAAGGCGATTACGGCGCAAACCGGATTGAAGGTTCGCACCCGCGACGAATTCGCCGCTGATGGCCGCAACTTCATCATCGAGAATACCGGCATTCCGGTGAATTTCGGGATCACCGTTGCGCTGGGTGTCGTTGTCGGGATTGCTATCGTTGGCTTGACGCTCAGCCTGTTCATTCGCGACAATATCAAACAATTTGGCGCGTTAAAGGCGATTGGCGTAACCAACGGCAAGATTCGGCTGATGGTTGCGGCACAGGCGGGACTGGTTGGGCTGATCGGTTATGCGTTGGGCGTGCTGGCAGCGGTGGCTTTTGTAAACGGTTTCGCACTTGGCGGCGGCTTCTTCAAAGGCTTTTATACGCCCTGGCAGATCCCGGTGATGACGGCTGGAGTCACGATCCTCATCCTGACGCTCACGGGCTTTGGCGCATTGCGCACCGTGCTCAAAACCGAACCCGCATCGGTGTTTCGTTGAGCGCGCCTGCCGCCATTTCGGTGCAAAATGTCTCGCGCGATTTTGAGGCGGGCGGGCAGACGCTACGCGTGCTGAACAGCGTAAACACCGATATAATGCCGGGCGAGCTGACCTTTCTGGTCGGCGAATCCGGCTCCGGCAAAACGACGCTGATTTCGATCATTGCAGGCATTCTCTATCCGACCGAGGGCACGGTCGCGGTATTCGGCACCGATCTGTATCAGCTCAGTGATGCCGATCTCGTCCGCTTTCGCCTCGCCAATATCGGTTTCATCTTTCAGCAATATAATCTGATCCCCTCGCTGACCGCTGCCGAAAATGCTTCGGTGCCGCTGGTTGCCGCTGGCATGGCGCGCGAGGAGGCACTGGCCCGCAGCATGGTGATCCTCGATAAGCTGAACATGACAGCGCAGGCTGAAAAACGGCCCAACCAGCTATCGGGTGGTCAGCAACAGCGGGTCGCCATTGCCCGCGCGCTGGTGCACGAACCCCGGCTGATCGTGTGTGACGAGCCGACAGCAGCGCTCGATGCCAAATCGGGGCGGCGCGTGATGGACCTGCTGCGCGAAGTCGCGCTGTCGCCCGATCGCACGGTCATCATCGTGACCCACGACAACCGCATTTTCGACCTCGCAGACCGCATATTGGTGATGGAGGATGGACGCATCACCAAGGATGGCCGCGAGGCTATGGATCATTAAGGACAGGCCCATGCAACTCCCGAGTTTCCCCTTGAAAATCCTGCCCGTGCTGGCAATCGCCGCCATCATCGGCGCCTTTGCATGGGTAGTTATAGGTCAGCCCGATCGCAGCATGACAACCCCCGACAAGGCCCCGCCCGAGGCATCGAAAGCCAATGGCGGCAAGGACAGCGTGGCAGGTTCCGGCGTGATCGAGCCATCGAGCGAGATTACCGACGTCGGCACCAATGTGTCCGGCGTGGTTACCGAGGTCTATGTCCAGATCGGCGAACGCGTGGCCAAAGGGGCGCCGCTCTTCGCCATCGATAGCCGCCAGACGCGCGCAGCGCTGCGTGAGGCCGAGACTGGGATAAGCGAGGCACGCGCCCGTATTGGTGAGGCCCAAACCAATATCAGCACGGCGCAACGCCAGCTTGCGCTTTATCGCAGCGTTGACGATCCGCGTGCGGTTTCGCGATCCGAGGTGATTCTTGCGGAGGGCAATCTCGCCGATGCGCGCGCGCGTCTAGCCGCTGCGCAGGCATCGCTTGCTGCCGCGCAGGCCCGCCGGTCGAGCGCAAGCACCGAACTCGCGCGGCACATCGTTTATGCACCCATCAGCGGCGAAATTCTGGATGTCGAAATCCGCGTTGGAGAGTTTGCCTCGACCGGCGGACAGGGTGGCAACAACGCCCTGCCCTATATGCAGATCGGCGAAACCCAGCCGCTATATGTGCGCATCGACATTGACGAGAATGAAGCCGCGCGCATCACAACCGGACAAAGCGCCGTGATCAGCCCGCGTGGCAGTGCCGACACGCGATTGAACGTCAGCTTTGTGCGGGTTGAACCGCAGATCGTCCCCAAACGCTCGCTGACCAACAGCGCCAGCGAGCGTGTGGATGTGCGGGTGATGCAGCTGATTTACGCCCTGCCAGTCGATGCCGAAGGCTTTCGTGTCGGGCAGCAGGTCGACGCCTTTGTCCTGACCGGCAAAACAAAAGGCAATGCGCAATGAGCGCGCTAAGGCTCGGTTGGCTGGCACCCGCGATTTTGCTTGCTGGTTGTGCAAGTATCGGCGAATTGCCGCCGCGTGCCGAAATAGCGCTGCCAGACAGCTTCGTCTTTGCACCCAGCGAGGACGCTGCGCAAAATGTGGCCGGGTTGCTGCCATCCGATCAGCTTTCCTTCAAAGCGCTGCTGCAGCGTGCGGCGACTGCTCCCGATCTTGCCATAGCGCTTGCAAGGCTGGACGCTGCACGTGCGCTCGCCGCCCGCGCCCGCGCGGAGCGTAGCCCAACGGTAGAGGCCGGTGGTAATGCTCAGGGTCAGCGCAACAATCCCGCGCAATTCGGCAACATTCCCGGCGGCGGTATCGATGCCACACGTTTCAGCATCGGCGGTGATATCAGTGCGCGCTGGGACCTCGACATTTTCGGCGGGCTGAAGGCGAGCCAGCGCGCTGCTGAACGCCGGGTCGATGCAGCAGGCTTTGATGCCGAAGCCGTGCGCATCGCGATCACAAGCGAAATCGCGGCTGCCGTGGTTGACTGGCAGGGCGTTGCGGCGCAGCGCTCACAGATTGAGGCCAATCTCGGTGCGGCCGGGCAGCGCGCCGCTCTCGTGCGGTCTCGTGTGCGCGCGGGCCTCAATCCCGAACTTGATGCGATGCGCGCCGATGCGGTTGTGGAAGGTTTGCGCGCGCAACTTGCTCCGCTTGATGCCGATGCCGCGTTCATCGCTGGCCGCATGGTGGCGCTGACCGGCGCCGATACTGCTGATGTGCTTGCCGACCTCAACCTGTCGCGCGATCAGTGGCAGGGCGACAAGGCACCTGCAACAGCACCATCCACGCTGATTGCCAAGCGTCCCGACGTGCAGGCGGCAGCCGCCCGCCTGGCCGCAAGCGATGCTGATCTCGCCGCAGTCGCGGCGCAGCGTTTCCCGCGTTTCACCCTGTCTTCATCGCTTGGCCTGCTCGCCTTTTCACTCGGCGGCCTGTTCGGCAGTGACGCGATTACCGGCACGCTGGGTGCTGGCATCGCCGGGCCTTTGCTCGACTTCGGGCGCATTCAGGCAGAGATAGACCAGAGCAAGGCGCAAGCGCGCGTGGCATTTGAAGAATTGCGCAAGGCCACCTTCACCGCGCTTGGGGAGGCAGAAGGCAGCTTTGGCCGTCTCGCTGCTGCCGACGCGGAGGCCGCGCTGCTGGAAGCCCAAGCAATGCGCGAAGCGAATGTCGCAGCGGTTGCCGCCAGCCGTTACCGCGCTGGCCTCGAAAGCCTGATTACCGTGCTCGATCAGGATAGGGTCAGCTATCAGGCGCGGCAACAGGCCGTAGCGGCAAAAAACAGGGCACAGCGTGCGCGCATCTTGCTGTGGCAAAGCCTGGGCGGGCCCGGCGCGACCGACCTGTTCCGGTCCGGCTGACGCTTCCCTTTCGAGGGCGCAGGCTCTAAGGGCCGCGAATGCATTTTCTTGACCAAGCAAAAATCTACATCCGCTCCGGCGCGGGCGGGCCGGGGGCGGTAAGCTTTCGGCGCGAGAAATATGTTGAATATGGCGGGCCCGATGGCGGCAACGGCGGCAAGGGCGGCGACATTATTTTCGAGGCTGTGGCTGGTCTCAACACGCTGATCGACTTTCGCTATACGCAGCATTTCAAGGCACCGCGCGGCACCGGCGGCGCAGGCCGCGACCGTTATGGCGCGGGTGGTGAGGATCTGGTGATCAAGGTGCCTGTTGGCACGCAAATCCTTGCCGACGATGAAGAGCGCAGCCTGATGGCTGACTTGACCGAGGTGGGGCAGCGCATCACCTTCCTGAAAGGCGGCATGGGCGGGCGCGGCAATGCCAGCTACAAGACCAGCACCAACCGCGCGCCGCGCCAACACCAGCCCGGCATTCCCGGCGAGGAAATGTATGTCTGGCTGCGGCTGAAGCTGCTGGCCGATGCAGGGCTTGTCGGGATGCCCAATGCGGGCAAATCGACCTTCATCAATAAGGTGTCGAATACCAAGGCAAAGGTCGGGGCCTATGCCTTCACCACGCTGCGCCCGCAGCTGGGTGTGGTGAGCCATAAGGGCCGCGAGTTCGTCGTCGCTGACATCCCCGGGCTGATTGCCGGTGCTGCCGATGGCGCAGGTGTGGGCGACCGCTTCCTCGGTCATATAGAGCGCTGCCGCATCCTCATCCACCTGATCGACGCAACGGGCGATGATCCGGTCGAGGCATGGCATACAGTGTGCGAAGAGCTTGAGGCCTATGGCGGCGGGCTGGAGGACAAGCCGCAGATCGTTGCGCTGAACAAGGGCGATCTGCTCGATGAGGAAATCATGGCAGATATTGCCAGCCAGCTGCATGAGGCAGGCGCGGTCGATGTAATCTCCACATCGGGCGCTACCGGACAGGGTATCGATCTCGTGCTCGATCGCGTGTTGGAAGCCTTGCCCGACATGAGCAGCGTTGAAAGCTCCAGCGGAACGAATGAGCAAGGCGAATGGTCGCCAATCTAGCTTTTATGGCTATCGAAGCACATTGCTGATATAGAGTGGCTGGGTCGCATCCTTGCGGAGGGATGCCAGGTGATGCCGACAAAAATACAATGCTCGATAGCGGCGTTGCTTATGCTGGGCATAGCTGCGCCTGCCACTTCCTTGGCGCAAGGCGGGGGTGGGAACAAACCTGCCAATGCCGGGCTGACCAGTGTGCAGGAATATGAGCAAGCCTTTGCCCAGCAACGGATCTGGTTTCGCAGCTGGGAGGAAATGCGCGATCGATGCGATGTGAAAAGGTTTCTTGAATATCGCCGGTTCATGCAGGCCGAACTTGCGCTGCGGGAACGCGAATTCAACCAGATCAAACGGCTGGGAGAGGCTGCCGACCAAGGGGTATACCGCCTGCGCGAAGACCTGTATCTTTCTGCAAAGCGTCTGTCGGAGCAGATGAATGCCACACAGGTACCCAAACCGGACGATTGCAAACCACCCGAACTAGCTCCGGATGTGGTCCCGGAAGAAATGCCAAATCCCGCTACAGCAGCTTCGGAAACGCCGAATAATGGCGCAATCCAAAAAATCCCGATGGTCAATATGATGTCGGGCACATTCGAAACCGGTTGGGGCGAGATGCGCCTAATCGGTGGCAATGGCCGTTACGATCATGACGGCGGGACAATCGCCACCGCCAAAATAGACGGGGCGGTCGCCGAGGGAACCTGGACACAAAGCGATTCGGGCAAGAAATGCTCCGACGGGCGCTATTGGGGGCGGTTCCGCTTTACCTTCACCCCGACGGGCTTCACCGGCACATGGAGCTATTGCGACGAGCCGCTGGGCGGATCGTGGGAGGGAAAGCGCAAATAGCTTCATCTGGCCAATGGCTTGCGACGGCGCTAATGCCCGCTGCATGACTGTCGCCCACCTGAACCTTGCGCTGCAAAAACTCATTGTCGTCAAGGTCGGCTCGTCGCTGCTGGTCGAGCCCGACGGGCTGGTGCGGCATCGCTGGATGGAGACTTTGGTCGCCGACATATCCGAGCGGCACAAGGCGGGGCAGCGGGTTATCATTGTCAGTTCTGGCGCAATTGCACTGGGCGCGCGACGGCTTGGCTTTGAACAGGGCGGACGGGCGAGCTTGGCCGATGCGCAGGCAGCAGCGTCCGTGGGGCAGATATTGCTGTCGGGTATGTGGGCCGACCTGCTGGCCGCACAGGGGCTGACCGCTGCACAGATGCTGGTAACACTCGACGATCTTGAGGATCGCCGCCGCTATCTCAACATCACCGCAACGCTTGATCGCTTGCTCGGCGCTGGCGCGGTACCGGTGATCAACGAGAATGACAGCGTCGCCACAGAGGAAATCCGCTTCGGCGATAATGACCGTTTGGCCGCGCGTGTGGCTCAGGCAGCGGGTGCGGGTGCCGTGCTGCTGCTCTCCGATGTCGATGGCCTGTACGACCGCGACCCGCGCGATGCCGGGGCGCAGCATATTCCGCAAGTTGCAAAGATCGATGGCCGGACGCGGCTGATGGTATCGGGCGCATCGTCATCGGGCATGGGTTCGGGCGGCATGGCTTCGAAGCTGGATGCGGCCGACATAGCGACGCGTGCCGGGATTGGCCTCGCCATCGCGTCGGGGCTGGTCGATCATCCGCTGGCGGCACTGGGCGAAGGCGCCAAGGCAACATGGTTTGCCCCGCGCGAAGGTGCGAGCGCGCGCAAGATCTGGATCGGCGGGCGGCTGTCAGTCAAAGGGCGCATATTGATCGATGCAGGCGCGCATACGGCTTTGCGTGGCGGGGCGAGCCTGCTGCCTGCAGGTGCGCGCGGCGTCAGCGGCAGCTTCAAACGCGGCGATGTTGTGGAAATTGTCGCGCCCAATGGCGAGACGTTGGCGCGCGGGCTTTCCGAATATGATGCCGCCGATGCGGCGCTTATCTGTGGCAAGAAAACCGCAGAGTTAGAGGGCATATTGGGCTCGGTCCCGCGGCAGGTACTGGTGCACCGCGACCAGATGGTGCTGTTGTAATGGAGCTTGTTAATCGCATTGAGCCCCTCCTCTTTAGAGGAGGGGGCGGGGGTGGTGGCGAGCTTGCGCAAGCAAGCTCGCTGGGCCGTCGAGGCCCATCGAGCTTCACCACCCCGACCCCTCCTCTAAATAGGAGGGGCTTGTGAAGACCGTCGCCCTTACCGGTGCTACCGGCTTTGTCGGAAAGGCAACACTCGAACGCCTGCTAGAGGCGGGATTGCAGGTGCGGGCGCTGACCCGAAGCGACCAGCCGAAGCGCAGCGGTGTCATCTGGGTCAACGGTGCGCTCGACCGCCCCGATACGCTTGCCGAGCTGTGCGCCGGAGCCGATGCCGTGTTACATGTCGCGGGCGTGGTGAACGCGTCCGATGCAGCAGGGTTCGAAAGAGGCAATGTCACTGGCACCGCCAATATGCTGGCCGCCGCCAAATATGCAGGCGTCAACCGCTTCGTGCATGTCTCCTCGCTGTCGGCGCGCGAGCCGCAGCTTTCGCATTATGGCGCGAGCAAGGCAATGGCGGAAAAGCTCGTCGCCACCAGCCTTCTCGACTGGACCATCGTGCGCCCGCCGGGCGTCTACGGCCCGGGCGACCGCGATGTCTTTGAAATGTTTCGGATGGCGGACAAGGGGTTCTGCCTGTTACCGCCAGCGGGCATGGGGTCGTGGATTCATGTCGATGATCTTGCTCGCCTGCTCGTCGCGCTCCTCCCTGCGCATGAGGATGCCACGGCCCGTATATTCGAGGCCGATGATGGAGAGCCTGGCGGCTGGCCACATGAAGGCTTTGCCCGCGCCATCGGCTGGGCGCTCGGCAAGCGGATCGTCACTTTCAACGCACCACGCCCCTTGCTCCATCTCGCCGCCCGCGCCGACCGGCTGCTGCGCGGCCGCAAGGCAAAGCTGACCCCCGACCGGGCGAGCTATATGAGCCACCCCGATTGGGTCATCGACCGCAACGCCGCCCCGCCCGCCGCACTTTGGCAGCCCCGCATCGCGACGCGCGACGGGCTGAAACAGACTGCGCGCTGGTACAAGGCGCAAGGCTGGCTTTAGCCAAAGGTTAAGGCCTTTCCGTTACGTCAGCCCATCAAGTTGATGCGGTATTGCGGTGACCAACGGGGCAAATCATCTATCCAGTGCGGCAGCGGCGCTTGTGGACAATTACCCGCTATTGCCTGCGCGCTTTGCGCACGCACTGGCCGATCACCCGCTGCTGACTCTCGATGCACTGGCAGAGGCCGCACTGCGCCTGCCCGCAGGTAGCGTCGAGCGCCGTGTGGCACAGGGCGACGCAGGCAGCGAATTTGCAATGTTGCGGGGTCACTTGCCTCAGCTCGACGCGCATATCCGCAACCCTGATGCCTTGCCTTGCTGGATCATGCTGCCGCGGATCGAACGCCTGCCCGAGTATCGGGAACTGCTGCAAAGCATCATTGCTGAAACGGAATCCACCATAGCTGCCGCAACGGGTGTCATCCGCGACCTTTCCGGGTTTGTCTTTATATCCGCAAAGGGGTCGGTCACCCCATTCCATTTCGACCCCGAATATAATCTGTTTTTCCAGATTGCGGGCGATAAGCGCTTCGCGACCTTTCCGGCGTCCCCGCCCTTTGTGACCGATGCCGTCAACGAACATTATCATATGGGCGGCGATAACATGCTGGCATGGGACAGCGCTCAATCGCATCTTGGTACTGTGCACGATCTGCAACCCGGTGACGGACTTTATGTGCCCCACAAGGCCCCTCACTGGATCGAAGTCGGTGAACAACTCTCAATCTCGCTTTCGCTGACCTGGAAATCGGACTGGTCGCAGGCAGAAGCTTATTGTCACCGCTTCAATGGCAGGCTGCGGCAATGGGGCATTCGTCCGGGGCCTGTGGCTGATTGGCCCGCTCATGCGCCACTGAAGACAGCAGGCGGGCGATTGCTCGACCGGATTGGAGGGCTGCGTTGACTCCGCTGGCGTTCCAACCGACAGCGCGCGTCTGGCGAGCCGAAACGACACAGGCGCCAGTGCGGCTAGCGCGCCTGAGTGAATTGACGATAACCGACCATCTCGCATGGGATGCACTTTCGCAGGCGGCAAGCGCGGACAGTGTTTTCGCCGCAAGCTGGTTCGTTCGTTCGGTGCTGACGCATTTCGATCCGCAACAATATTACCGGCTGTTTATTGTCACCGGCGATGACGGCAGTTGGGACGGTGTGCTTGTCGCTGCGCGCACCGCGCAGCTTGGCCGGGTGCCGCTGCGGCATCTTAGCGGCCTGGTCGATGCCAACCAGTTTCTGGGAACTCCGTTGGTCCGGCCCGGTGCAGAAACTGCTTTTTGGCAAAGGCTGTTTCAGGGAATCGACGGCGGCGATCTGGGCTGCGATGCGCTGCGCCTGTCCGAAATGCCAGAGGATCATCGCACCGCTCAGGCTCTCACGACGCTTTGTATGCTTCAGGAACGGACCGTTGCCACATTGAACCGGAAGCAGAGAGCGTACTGGTGTCCAAAGCCCGATGAAGCGGAGGATCTCCTTCGGCATTTGCCCGCCAAGCGTCGCAAAAGGCTGGCAGCGCTGGAAAGACAGCTTCACGACAGGCACGGCCCAATATGTTTCGACAGTGTCAATGACGAGGCAGAGCTCGACATTTGGCTATCGGAATTTCTCGCGCTTGAACTTGCAGGCTGGAAGGGGAAGCGTGGGTCGGCACTTGCATCCGATGCCCGCTCGTCACTACATTTTCGCTATGTTGCCGAGATGGGCTTCGCCAATGGCAGCTTCCGGGCGGTTGTGCTGCGCGCGCAAAAGCGACCGGTTGCCATGTCCTGCTATTTTGTTTCCGACGACAAGGCCTTTGGGTTCAAAATGGCTTATGACGAGAATTTCGCACGCTACGCCCCCGGAATTATCCTGACGCGCAAGCTGATGGAATCCCACGGTACCGATACCGGTCTCATCTTCGACAGCTGCTCTGCCCCTGATGCCGCGATGATCAACGAATTGTGGCCTGATCGGAGATCAATTGCCGACTTAGTTATCGAGACCGGAGATTTCCGGAACAAAAGCCTGTTTGTGGCCGCAATGACGACCCGCAAATTGTGGCATCGGGCCAAATGGGGGCAACGTCTCGCCGCCCTTGCTTCGCCTTTTTAACGCCTTAGTCGCTTGCCAAAGAGCCTGCCTTGGGACCAATAGGCGCAAAGCCACCAAGGAAAGCGATAGATGACCGACCGCAGCGAGATGTTTGAAAAACTGGCCGCCCTGATCGAGCCGTTCAACAAAAAGGGGGTCGAACTGACCGACTCCACTACCTTTGCAGGCGATCTGGAGTGGGACAGCCTGACGGTGATGGATTTCGTCGCCGAGGTTGAGGACACATTCGACATCGTCATCACCATGAACATGCAGGCAGAGATTGAGACTGTTGGGCAATTGGTCGATGCGGTGACGAAGCTTACGGATTGAACATAGTCCCAGTTCGTCATCCTGAACCTGTTTCAGGATAACGCGCGACGGTGGCTCGTTATCCTGAAACAAGTTCAGGATGACGAATAGTTTTAGGGCAAAAACATGACCGACCTATTCTCCAAATTCGACCCGCTGATCGAGCAGCGCGCGGCCTTGCTTTCGACCGGCCTGACCGACCCGTTCGGCTTGGTGATGGACAAGGTGCTTTCACCCACTGTCGCCATTTGCAACGGGCGCGAGACGATCCTGCTCGGCACTTACAACTATATGGGCATGACCTTTGACGATGATGTCATCGCCGCGGGCAAACAGGCGTTTGATGATTTTGGCGCAGGAACGACGGGCAGCCGCGTCTTGAACGGCACATTCGATCCGCACCGCGATGTCGAAAATGCGCTGAAAGAATTTTACGCGATGGACCATGCCATGGTCTTTTCAACGGGTTATCAGGCGAACCTCGGGATCATCAGCACAATTGCGGGCAAGGGCGATTACATCATCCTCGATATCGACAGCCATGCGTCCATCTATGACGGCTGCAAAATGGGCGATGCCGAAATCGTAGCCTTCCGCCACAATGATGTCGAGGCGCTGGAAAAGCGGCTGAAGCGCCTGCCCGCTGAGGCTGGCAAGTTGGTGGTTCTCGAAGGCGTCTATTCGATGCTGGGCGATGTCGCGCCGCTTAAAGAAATGGTCCGCATTTCCAAGGAAGCGGGCGCAATGGTCTTGGTCGATGAGGCACATTCGATGGGTTTCATCGGGCAGCACGGCCGCGGCGTTGCCGAGGAGCAGGGCGTTATCGACGATGTCGATTTTATCATTGGCACATTTTCGAAGAGCGTCGGCACCGTCGGCGGTTTCTGCGTATCGAACCATCCCAAGTTTGAGATCCTCCGCCTCGTCTGCCGCCCCTATGTCTTCACCGCCGCCCTGCCCCCCAGCGTGATGGCGTCCAGCGCGGCATCGATCCGCAAGCTGATGCACGGCGGCAACAAGCGCGCACATTTGTGGGAAAACAGCAAGACCCTGCACAAGGGGCTGCGCGATCTGGGCTTCCAGCTCGGCACAGATGAACCCCAGTCGGCAATCATCGCGGTGATCATGCCCGATTTGGAACGCGGCGCAATGATGTGGGAGGCGCTTTTGAAGGAAGGCCTCTACGTCAACCTCGCCCGCCCGCCTGCAACCCCTGCTGGCATGACGCTGCTCCGCTGTTCGCTCTGCGCCGAACATAGCGCCGAACAGGTGCAGGACATATTGGGCCGGTTCGAGCGGGCCGGTAAGGCGATGGGAATTATTTAGCACAGTCCGCTGATCGTCACCCCGCACTTGATGCGGGGTTCCGCTTTTTAAACGAAGGTGCAGAACAAGCGGGACCCCGTGTCAAGCACGGGGTGACGAAGAATTGCAGCTAGAGTTCCGTAAACTTCCGAACGAAACAAACTTTGTGCACCTGCGAAAAGCGCTTGTGCAAAGCCCCAAATTTTGACAGCTTCATGACCGATGGAGTTGCCCCCTATTGCCTTTGACGAGATGCTGCGCACCGACGGCAGCGCGCATCCCGCCTATGGCGATTATATGGCCTGGTTTGAGGGGCAGGAACTGACCCGGTTGCGGCGTAAAGCGGAGGAGGCCGACGCCAATTTCCGCCGCACGGGTATCACCTTCAATGTCTATGGCGCAGAGGAAGCCGAGGAGCGGCTGATCCCGTTCGACATCATTCCGCGCATTATCGGCGGGCAGGAATGGAAGAAGGTTTCGCGCGGCATCGAGCAGCGGGTGCGCGCGCTCAACGCCTTCCTGCACGATGTCTACCACCGGCAGGAAATCATCCGCGCAGGCCGGGTGCCCGAAAGCCTGATTGCCAAGAACAGCGCCTTCCTGCCCGCGATGATCGGCTTTACCCCGCCAGGGCGCGTTTACACGCATATTGTCGGCATTGATTTGGTTCGCACCGGGCCGGACGAATTTTTCGTGCTGGAGGACAATGCCCGCACCCCGTCGGGCGTATCCTATATGCTCGAAAACCGCGAGACCATGATGAACATGTTCCCCGAACTGTTCAGCGCCATCCGCGTGCGCGAAGTGGGCAGCTATCCTGCCAATCTGCGCCGCTCGCTCGAGGCGTGCGCGCCTGACGGCTGTAGCGGCAAACCGGTCATCGCCGTGCTGACGCCGGGAATATTCAACAGCGCCTATTTCGAACATGCCTTCCTTGCCGACCAGATGGGTGCGGAGCTGGTCGAGGGGCATGACCTGCGCATCGTCGATGGCCGGGTGGCGATGCGCACGACGCAGGGGTTCAAGCCCATCGACGTGCTCTATCGGCGCGTCGATGACGATTATCTCGACCCGATGACCTTCCGCCCGGACTCGCAGCTGGGTGTGCCGGGGATTATGGACCTGTATCGCGCGGGCAAGATCACCATCGCCAATGCCCCCGGTACGGGGATTTGCGATGACAAGGCGATCTACAGCTACATGCCCGAGATCGTCGAATTCTATACCGGCGAGAAACCGCTGCTCCCCAATGTGCAGACATGGCGCTGCGCGGAGCCAGAGGCGCTCAAATATGTGCTCGATCACCTGAAGGAATTGGTGGTCAAAGAAGTGCACGGCTCGGGCGGCTACGGAATGCTTGTCGGCCCTGCGGCGAGCCGCGCCGAGTTGGAGGCATTTCGCAAGAAACTGAAGGCACGTCCCGGCAACTATATCGCACAGCCGACGCTGGCGCTGTCCACCGTACCGATCCTTGGCAAAAGCGGGCTGGCACCGCGCCATGTCGACCTTAGGCCCTTTGTACTCGTTGCGCCCGACCGGATCGACATCACCCCCGGCGGGCTGACGCGCGTTGCGCTCAAGAAAGGCTCGCTGGTCGTCAACAGCAGCCAGGGCGGCGGCACCAAGGACAGCTGGGTCTTGGAGGACTGATGGCCATAGAGGGGGGCACATCATGCTAGGGCGCACAGCAGGCGGCATATTCTGGATGTTCCGCTATCTGGAACGGTCGGAAAATATGGCCCGGCTGATCGAGGCAGGGCATCGCATGGCGCTAACGCGCGGCATGGGATCGGACGAAGAATGGCGCTCGGTCGTCATGACAGCTGGCCTGCGCAGCGCCTATGAAGCGCGGTTCGACAATTATGAGCCACAAAATGTCGTCAATTTCCTGATGCGCGACAAGACCAATCCGGCCTCGATCCTGTCGATGCTGGAAAGCGCGCGGCACAATGCACGAATGACCCGCGTTGCGCTGACCCGCGAAGTGTGGGAGGCAACGAACATATTCTGGATGCGCATCAAGGAGCGGATGACGCGCCCGGTGCGCGAAACCGACCTGCCCGGCCTGATCGCGATGATCCGCCAGCAATCGGCGCAGGTGCGGGGCGCGCTGCATGGATCGATGCTGCGCCTCGACATTTATAATTTCGCGCGGCTGGGCACCTTTCTGGAGCGTGCGGACAACACCGCCCGCATCCTCGACGTCAAATATTATGTGCTGTTGCCGTCGCTATCCTTTGTCGGCGCTGCGCTCGACAATGTGCAGTGGGAAACGATCCTGCGCTCGGTTTCGGCAGAACATGCCTTTCGCTGGCTGAATGCGGGGGGGACCAGACCGGTTGGCGTTGCCGAATTCCTGATCTGCGATGGCCGTTTCCCGCGCAGCCTGTCATTCTGTTACCAGAAACTGCATGGAAACCTTGCCTATCTTGAAAAGGATTACGGCTTTCGCGTGCCCGCGCATGATCTGGCGGACGAGATGCATGGCAGCATCTGCAAACAGGGCATCGAGACGATTTTCGAGAGCGGCCTGCATGAATTCCTGACCGACTTCATGGCGCGCAATGCCAGGCTGGCCGCCGAAATCGAACGCAATTACCGCTTCTACGGGTAAGTTGGGCGATATCCAGAATGCAGCTGAAAATTCATCACAATACCCATTATCGCTTTGAAAAACCTGTGCCCTATGGGCTGCAACGGCTTCGCCTGATTCCCAAGGAAAATGCCTCGCAGAAAATACTTGCGTGGGACACAAGGATAGAGGGCGGCGAGGTCGAGGCCGATTACACCGATTATCACAACAACCATATCCTGCTGGTGCGGATCGACGAGGGGGCACAGGAAATTGCCATAAGCTGCGACGGAATGGTCGAGACCACCGACAATCATGGCGTGATCGGTCGGCATGGCGGGCATGTCCCGCTTTGGTATTTCAAGCGACCCACGCGGCGCACGGAGCCGACCCGCGAATTGATGGCCTTCGCCCGCTCGGCCGAGGTCGACAAGTCCAATGATCTTGGAACGCTGCATGCGCTGTCTGCGCACATTCGCGAAACGGTGCGTTACGAGACGGGCCATACCAATGCAGAGACAACCGCCGACATGGCGCTGGCAGCGGGCCATGGCGTGTGTCAGGATCATGCGCATATCTTCATCACCACAGCCCGCATTCTCGGCTTTCCGGCGCGCTATGTCAGTGGCTATCTCATGCTGCTCGACCGGGTGGAGCAGGAGGCGAGCCACGCCTGGGCCGAAGCGCATGTCGAAGGCATAGGCTGGGTCGGCTTCGACATTTCCAACGGCATCAGTCCCGACCCGCGCTATGTGCGGATCGCAACCGGTGCCGACTATGCCGAGGCCGCGCCGATCTCCGGCCTTTCCTATGGCGGCGGCGAGCAGACGATGCGGGTGAATTTAGCTGTGGAACAACAGTGACGGCGGCGTTGACTCATATTCACCCCTCCCCTTTAGGGGAGGGGACGGGGGTGGGGCTGTTTCTCGGACCAACCCCACCCCAACCCCTCCCCTAAAGGGGAGGGGCTAAGGCGGCTTTCGGGGGAAAGGTGGATTATGACATATTGTGTAGGCATGAAGCTGGATGCAGGGCTGGTCTTCATGTCCGATACGCGCACCAATTCGGGTGTCGACAATATCTCCACCTTTCGGAAAATGCATATTTTCGAAAAGCCCGGTGACCGGCACATTACCATCATGACTGCGGGAAATCTCGCGACGACCCAATCGATTATCAGCCTGCTCGCCGAACGCACCAAGGCGCCCGAAGAGCGCAATCCTTCAATCCTTTCGGCCCCGTCAATGTTTCAGGTTGCACAAATCATCGGCGATTTGCTGCGCGACACCATCCGCAGCCGCATCGAGACGGGTTATGAAGCGGAAAAGACATTCAACGCGACGCTGATCGTCGGCGGTCAGATCAAGGGCATGGAACCCCGCCTGTTCATGATCTACCCTGAGGGGAATTTCATCGAGGCGTCGTCCGACACGCCCTTTTTCCAGATTGGTGAGACCAAATATGGCAGGCCGATATTGGTACGCGGTTTTCAGGCGGACATGAGTTTTGAAAGCGCCGTCAAATTGCTGATGGTGTCGTTCGATTCGACGATGGCCGCCAACCTCTCGGTTGCCTTGCCGCTCGACATGCTGATCCTGCCAAAAGACCGGTTTGCGCCGCTGCAGCAAAGGCGGATTACCGAGGATGATCCCTATTTCAACGCGATATCCGACGGCTGGTCGGATGCGTTGCGCAAGGCGTTCTACTCGCTGCCCGATTATGTAATCGAGTGATCAGGCCTCGGCCAACGCCGCTGATAGCCGGTCGCGTATCCGCTGAAGTTCCAAACGCAATTCGCTGGTGTCGGCATCGACAGGGGCGGGCGCGCTTGCGGGTTCGTTGGCAACCTCACCCTTCTGCAGGAAGGCAACCGCACCGCGAACCGTATAATGCTGCCGGTGCAGCAGATCGTTGATCTGTTCGAGCAAGCGGACATCCGACGGCCGGTAGAGCCGCCGTCCTCCTGCCCGTGTCAGCGGACGCAGCATCGGGAATTGCTCTTCCCAATAACGCAATATGTGCGTCTTGACGCCGAGATGCTGCGCCATCTCTCCGATTGTCAGGAACGCGCCGTCGGCCTTATCCATTATTTTACCTTGAAACGCAGACCCTGGCTTGCGCGGAAGGTGAGCACACGGCGCGGCGTGATCGGCACCTCGACGCCAGTCTTGGGATTGCGGCCCACGCGCTGCCCCTTGTCACGCAGCACAAATGTTCCGAAGCCCGAAATCTTCACATTCTCGCCTGCGACAACAGCGTCGATAATATGATTCAGGATAGAATCGATCATGCCTGCGGCGTCGGCGCGCGAAAGCCCGACCTGCCTGTTGATCGTCTCAGCAATATCCGCGCGTGTCAAAGTGCCTGCGTCCGCCATCGCCTAACCTCCTTTGCGCTTCCCACCTGTCTGATTTGTCGCACATTTCCTGAATTTCGCAACGGAAAATCTGACGAAGCGGCATTTACATGCGGACGAGCGACGCGCCCCAGGTGAAACCGCCGCCCATTGCCTCCAGTACGATGAGGTCGCCCGACTTGATCCGTCCGTCGCGCACGGCAACATCGAGGGCCAGCGGAACCGACGCGGCAGAAGTGTTGGCATGGCTGTCCACGGTCAGCACAACCCGCTCAGCAGGCAGTCCGAGTTTCTTTGCGGTGGCATCGATAATCCGCCGGTTGGCCTGATGCGGCACGACCCAGTCGATGTCCGACGCCGCCATGCCCGCTTCATCGAGAACCTCGTGCAGCACGCTCGACAGGTTGGTCACTGCATGACGGAAAACCTCGCGCCCCTGCATGCGCAGCTTGCCAACCGTTCCCGTGGTCGATGGCCCACCATCGACGTACAGCAACTGGTTATGCTGGCCATCGGCGTGGAGTTTGGTCGCCAGCACGCCGCGTGTGCCAACCTCCCCCGACAGCACCACGGCACCCGCGCCGTCGCCAAACAGCACGCAGGTTGCCCTGTCCTCCCAATCGAGAATGCGGCTGAAGGTTTCGGAGCCGATGACCAGCGCATTTCGGGCAGAGCCAACGCGGATCATGCTTTCGGCAACCGAGAAAGCATAGAGAAAACCCGAGCAAACAGCCGCCACATCGAACGCCACGCCGCCATTGCAGCCAAGCATGTGCTGCACCTTGGTAGCGCTGGCCGGAAAGGTCTGGTCGGGTGTCGCAGTGGCTACAATGATCAAGTCGATGTCGGACGGGGCCATGCCCGCTGCATCGAGTGCGATGCGCGACGCGTCTGCGGCCAATGTGGCAGTCGTTTCATCGGGCCCGGCGATATGGCGATATTTGATGCCTGTGCGCTCGGTGATCCATTCGTCCGACGTATCGACCTGTTCTGCCAGTTCCGCGTTCGATACCCGGCGTTTCGGAAGCGCTGCGCCTGTGCCCCTGATGACCGCGCGGAGCATTGCGTCGGTCATGACTCGGCGACTTCCAGCCCGGAAATCTGCTCGATATCCTGCGCGATCCTGGCAGTAATGTCATCCTCGACCAGTCGGGCGGCAACCTCGACCGCATTGGCGACACCTTTCACACTGGCGCTGCCATGGCTTTTGACGACCACACCGTTCAGCCCCAGGAAGACCGCGCCGTTATGATTGTTGGGATCGAGATGGTGCTTCAACAATTCGGTCGCAGGGCGCGAAACGAGAAAGCCGAATTTGGAGCGGATCGAGCTGGTAAAGGCGCGGCGCAAAAGGTCGGTAACGAAACGCGCGGCGCCCTCGATCGATTTCAGCGCGATATTGCCGGAAAAGCCGTCGCATACGACAACATCGCATTCGCCGCGGTTGATCTTGTCGGCCTCGATAAAGCCTTCGAATTTCATGTGCAGACCGGGCGTGTCGCGCAGATGCTGCGCAGCGAAGCGCAGGCTGTCGGTGCCCTTCAGTTCCTCGGTGCCGATATTGAGCAGACGGACGCGCGGCTTTTCGAAATCGAAGATGATCCGGCTATAGGCCGCACCCATGACCGAGAATTGCACCAGATTGCGCGCATCGCATTCGGTGTTCGCGCCCAGATCGAGCATCACAACATCGGTATCGGTCAGCGTCGGGAGCAATGCGGCCAGCGCGGGCCGGTCGATTCCCGGCATGGTCCGCAGCGCGAGCTTCGCCATTGCCATCAGTGCGCCGGTATTGCCTGCGCTGACGGCCGCTGCAGCATCACCCATTTTAACGGCATTGATCGCAAGTCCCATCGAGCTGTTGCGCGATTTGCGCAGCGCTTGGCTGGGCTTGTCATCGCCGCTGACAACTTCGTCGGTATGGAGGATTTCTGATGCCGCCGCGAGATTGGGATGATCTTTCAACGCAGCCTTGATCTGCGTTTCATCACCCACCAGCAGGAATTTGAACCGGTCGTGCCGGTGACGCGCCAGCGCCGCGCCGGCAACCATGACGCGCACACCTTCATCCCCGCCCATCGCATCAATGGCGATACGCGGTGCGGTGTTCACAATAGCGTCTCCGAAGGATTGCGAGAGCGGACCGGTATCAGGCTACGGCCAGGATTTCGCGGCCATTATAATGGCCACAGGCATTGCACACATGGTGCGGACGCTTCAGCTCGCCACAGTTGGAGCATTCCTGAAAGGCCTCGACCGGAAGCGAATCATGGCTGCGACGCATGCCGCGCTTTGACGGCGAAGTTTTTCTCTTGGGGACAGCCATCTCGGCACCTGTTCCATTTCAAATTATAGCGTGTTCCCGAGACTTTAGGCCCAATGCGCGGCGCTGGCAAGCAAAGCCAGAATCGGCAGCACGAACCCACATGCTCTCGGATGAAGCGCGGCTCATACCGATTTTTCTTCGCTTTGCAAGTCTTTGGATGGGTGATAGCTCATAACCAACATAAACAAATTTGTCGTCGTTTGCACAACAACGGGGGAAGAAGAAAAATGCTGTCATTACCAATAACGCTCACCATTGCTGCTGGGGCAGCACTCGTTAACATCTGGCTGATGATCCGATGCGGCCAGGCGCGGACCAAAGGCAAGGTATCGATCGGCGACGGCGGCGACGAATTTCTGATCCGCCGGATGCGCGCGCACGCCAATTTCGTCGAAAGCGCCCCCTTCGTCCTGATCCTTATCGCCGCGCTGGAGGCAAGCGGCCATGGCAGCAATTGGCTCTGGTATGTCGGCATCATCTACATCGCCGGCCGCCTTGCCCATGGCCTCGGCATGGACGGCGGCGCGCTGCAAAAAGGCCGGATGGTCGGCACGCTGATCACGCTTTTGACGCTGCTCGGGCTGGCGGGTTATGCGCTTTATACAGTATATACTACGGGATAGCTCACCCCAGCACGGCATCCGCTACAAAGCCATTGGTCCGCCGCTCATGCCCGAAATTGCTGGTCGGGCCGTGGCCGGGTATGAAGGTTACGTCATCGCCCAGCGGCCACAGCCTTTTGGTGATCGATTCGATTAAATCCTGATGGTTGCCGCGCGGGAAATCGGTGCGGCCGATGCTTCCCTGGAACAGCACGTCGCCAACAATCGCGAGTTTTGACGGCGCGTGGTGGAATACGACATGGCCCGGCGTGTGGCCGGGGCAGTGGATCACATCGAGGGTCAGATTGCCGACGGTAACCGTGTCGCCATCGACCAGCCAGCGGTCTGGCTCGAACGTCTTTGCAACCATGCCCCAGCGCGGGCCATCTTCGTCAAGTTGCGCGATCCAGAAACGGTCATCCTCATGCGGGCCTTCGATTTTGAGGCCGAGCTCGGCCGCGAGCATCCCCGCCTGTCCGCAATGGTCGAGATGGCCGTGGGTGACGAGCAGCTTTTCCAAAGTAACGCCGGTCTGCGCAACCGCCGCCTTCAGCTTGTCGAGATCGCCGCCGGGATCGACGAGCGCGCCGCGCATCGTCTGCGTGCACCAGAACAGGGTGCAATTCTGCGCGAGCGGCGTCACGGGAATGATCGCGGCCTTCAACGGCGGTTCGGCGGGACTATTCAAATTGGAGGTCACATTGGCCATGCGCTTTATGTGGCGTCAGCGTGGTGCATTGGCAAGCCTGCTCAGAGCTGCACAAATTTGACCCGCAGCCCATCCTTGGGCTTGGGGATCGGCCAAGCCTGCCATTCGGGTTCATAGCCATCGGCAATCTCGACCCGCACCTGCGTCAGCAGATGGTGCATGAACAGCTTCATCTGCATATAGGCAAAATGCAGGCCGATGCACATATGCGCGCCGCCGCCAAAGGGCACCCAGGCATATTTGTGCCGGCCCTTTGAATTTTCAGGGGTGAAGCGCATCGGATCGAAACGTTCGGGCTCTTCCCAATATTCGGGCATCATGTGGACATAGGCGGGACTGATGCTGACCGCTGTGCCAGCCGGAATATGATAGCCCATGAAGTCGAACGCCCGCACCGCGCGGCGGGGGATCGACGGCACGGGGGAAATCATCCGCAGCGTTTCTTTGAACGCATATTCGGTGAGTTCGAAGCGGTCGAGATCGGCAAAGCCGATGTCCGACCCGGCAGGCGCGATGGAAAGACATTCCTCGCGCACCTTTTCCTGCCATTCGGGATGTTTGGCGAGCATCCAGATCATCGAAGTGACCGAGGATGTGATCGTGTCATGCGCGGCCATCATCAGGAAATTCATATGGTCGATAATCTGGTCATCGCTCATATGCTTGCCATCCTCGCGGGTGGCGCGGCAGAACTGGCTGAACATGTCCTGCCGGTTTTCGTTGCGGCGGCGCTCCTCGATCTGCGGCCCGAAATAGTCGATCAGATATTTGCGCCCGGCAACGCCGCGCCCCATTGCGGTAAAGGGCAAGGGCGCACGCACGATGCCGATCGAGGCCTGCACCATATCGACAAAGGCCTTGTTGATCCGGTCCGCCTCTGGCCCCAGCGGCACACCGAGGAAAGAGTCGGCAGCAACATCAAGCGTCAGTTGTTTGATCGCCGGATAGAAAAGCATCTCGCCACGCCAGCGACCCAGCTGCTCGCGGAAAATGCGGTTCATATCCTGCGTGTAGCCACGCATCGGCTCCGGCTTGAAGGCAATGCCCAGCGCCCGGCGGTCCATGCGGTGATGGTCGAAATCCATCAGCATCAATCCGCGCGGAAAGAGGAGGTTCAACACCGGTCCCCAGCCCTGCTCGGAAGAAAACAGCTTGTCGCGGTCGAACAGCATCAGCTCGTTCGCCTCCGCCCCCACCAGCGACACGGTCGGGTTGCCGAATGCGTTTGTGCGGAAAACCTTGCCATAGGTTTCGACCATGTGCGCGCCATAGGCCCCCGGATTGCGCAGCACACGCAAGGTGGTGCCGATGATCGGCAGCCCGCTTTCCCCCGGAATATGGGTGAGATCGCCAATCTGTTTGCGCGGCACCCAATGCGGGTTGGCGGCTTCGCTGCTGGCAAGGGCCATGGGGAGAACTCCGTCTGGTTTAATCGTGCGGTTAAACGCTTACTGCCATTGGTGTCAGTAGAGCGCAAGGCCGTTCAACGTTCATAGGAAGCGTCCCGAATATGAACAACAGCCAACAACATCATTCAGATGCAATTCAACCGAGGGGATGCAATTCTGCAATTATAACAGGCGGAAAGGCCGATTCGATGGATGGACCATCGCACAGGCAGCCGCGAACGGGGTGGTTTATGGCACATATTTCAAAGAGACTGGTGACAAGGCTTGCAGCGCTGACGGCGATGACCGTCGGACTTTCCGGATGCTATTATGATCTGGGGCTGGGCTATGCCAGCGACCCCTATGGCTATGATTATTATAATTGCGATCCCTATTCGCCGTTCGACAGCTATTATGCCTGCGACAGCGGCCTCGGCTTTTACAATATAGGCTTTGGCGGCGGCTGGTACGACAATTACTGGTATCCCGGCTACGGCTATTACATATTCGACAATCGCGGCCACCGTTACAATATGCACGACCGGCACCGCCGTTACTGGGCCGATCAGCGCTATCGCTGGTATCGCGACAATTATCGCGGCCGGAAAGGCTATGGCGGCGGTCACCATGGTGGTGGCGGCAACTATGGCGGCGGTGGCTGGGGCTATGACAAGCCCGGCGGCCATGGCGGCGGCAAGGATTGGGGCAAAGGCGACGGCAAAGGCTGGGACAAGGGCAAAGGCAAGGGCTGGAAGGGCAACGATGGCCCGCGCGGCAAAGGTCATGGCGATTGGCGCAACGACCCCAATTATGGCGGTCAGGGTGTAGAGCCGCAGCCCGGCGCGCAAGCCTACCCACAGCCGCAACCCGGCAACGGAAGCTGGGGCAATGGTGACAATGGCGGCAATGGCGGTGGCGGCTGGGGCCGTGGCGGTAAAGGCGGCGGCAAGGGCAAATGGCGCAATGACCAGCAGCCTACACCGCAGGCAATTCCGCAAACCCAGCCTCAGCAGCAGCCGCAGCCCGGCAATGGTGGCTGGGGTCGTGGCGGTGGCAAGGGCCAGGGCGCAGGTAATTTCGGCGGCGGCGGTCGTGGCGGTCAAGGCAATTGGCAGCCCCCGCAGGGTGGCCAGTCACAGCCTGCCATACAGCAGCCCAAGCCTGTCCAGCAGCAGCAGCCTCCGCGCAACAATCCGCCTACGCTGCGTGAAGGGCCGGACAAGCTGCCTGATTGAGGAGCAGATGCGATGAAAATATTGGTTCTCAGCCTTGCGGCGACGACGATGCTTGTCCCCGCAGCGCATGCAGCGAGCACTGCTGTCCTGCAGCCCGGCCAAGGCAGCCTTACCAGCGTTGATGCTGCCCAATTCAAACGCGGCGGCAAGAACTGGCGCGGCAATCAGAATGGCGGCGGCGAAGCGCAGGGTCAGGGCCATGGTCGCTGGAGCGATGGCAATAAGGGCGGGCATCAGGGCAATCAGAGCGGTTGGCAGCACCAACCCAAGCCTCAGCCTAAATGGCAGGGTCGGGACCGTGATGACGATCGCGGCGGCTGGAATCGCAATGGTGACCGTGGCGGCTGGAACCGCGACGACCGCAATGGCAAGGGCTGGGATGATCGTAATGATCGCGATAACTGGCGCAAGGATGATTGGCGCAACGACCGCGACAACTGGCGCGACCGGGACCGGCACGAATATCGCGGCGACGACTGGCGCGGCAAGGACTGGGACCGCGATGACCGCAAGGGCAAGGATCGCTGGGACCGGCACGACCGCAACGATTATCGCTGGGACAATGGCTGGCGCAAAGACCGGCGGTACGACTGGCGCGGCCACCGCGACCGGTATCGCGATCATTATCGCGGCGGTCGCTACTATCCGCCGGTTCGCCATCACCGTTACAGCCGATACAGTATCGGGTTTCACATCGGCAGCGGCTTCTATCACCAGAATTACTGGTTGAACGATCCCTGGGCCTATCGCCTGCCACCCGTCCACGGGCCCTATCGCTGGGTGCGCTATTATGACGATGTGCTGCTGGTCGATATCCGCAACGGCTATGTCGTCGATGTGATTTACGATTTCTTCTGGTAATTCCTGATCACACCGGAAGAAAAAGGGTCCGGGGTCGCGCTGGCGGCTCCGGACCTTTTTTTGGCTTGAACCTGCTGCCAAGCCGCGACACACTCGCCCGCAGAAAATCGAGGGAGAGTTTCATGTTCCGCAAAGCCCTGCTCGCCGCCGCAGCCAGCCTGATCGCTATAAGTCCGGCAATGGCCGATAGCTATTTGATCACCGCCAACAATGCGATCCTCGATCCGGCTGAGGGGCTGGTCGGACCTGTTGCGATTACTGTGGTCGACGGCCGCATTACCCGCGTCGAAAAGGGCAAAGGCCCGCCAATCATCAGCACCGAGACCAAGCTGGTGAGTCTCGGCGACAAGATACTTCTGCCTGGTCTCATTGACCTCCACGTCCACCTGACCGGCGACCCTGGCGGCGATTATCGCGATGAAGCCGTCGACCCCGATGAATGGGGCGTTGTCATGGGCGTCAAAAATGCGCTGCTGACGGTCAAGGCGGGCTTCACTACCGTGCGTGAGGCAGGTTCGGCGCAAAACACCGCATTCGTCCTGCGGCGCGGGTCGGCAGAGGGCAAGATACAGGGGCCGCGCATCGTTGCCGCCGGCCCTGCGCTGTCGATTGTCGGTGGGCATGGCGACTTTAGCGGCTTTCGCAAGGAAGTGCTGAATGCGCTCGACACCGACTATACCTGCACCGGCCCTGTCGAATGCGCAGAAAAGGTACGGCTGTCGTCCAAAATGGGCGCGGACATCATCAAGATTACTGCGACAGGCGGCGTGTTGTCACAGCAGGGGCGCGGGCTTGAGGCGCATTTCACTAACGAGGAAATGAAATCCATCGCCGACACGGCACATTCGCTGGGCCTCAAAGTCATGGCCCACGCGCATGGCGCGCGCGGCATCGAGGCTGCGGCTGCGGCGGGGATCGACACGATCGATCATGGCACCTTTGCCGACGAAGCGGCACTGAAGGTGATGAAGGCCAAGGGCACGGTGCTTGTCCCGACGCTGATGGCGCTGGAAGGTGTGCGCGAGCGGATCGGCAAGGGCATCTATACGCCAACCGTCGAGGTGAAGGCCAAGGAAGCCGTTGCCGCGGCCGGGCGTCAGGTGACGCGCGCCAAGCAACTGGGGGTGACCGTCGCCTTTGGCACCGATGCCGGTGTATATGAGCATGGAAAGAATGGCGGCGAATTTGCGCTGCTTGTTCGCGCCGGCATGACACCGCAGGAGGCATTGGCAAGCGCGACCACGGTTGCTGCGAAAACTTTGGGGCTGGAAAATGAAATCGGCAAGATCGCCGTCGGCATGTCGGCGGACATCATCGCCGTCGAGGCCAATCCGCTGACCGATATCCGCACGCTGGAGCAGGTCGGCTGGGTCATGGCGCGCGGTCGCATAATAGAATGACGGGAGCATGAGCGTGGCAAGCCAACCGCAGGATGCGCCGGCGGAGCGTAAATTCGATCCCAATAACGATCCGGCCAAGCTGGCCAAAATCGGTGCCGAAGTGACCAGGCGGCTGGAGGCAAATCCGCTGGTGCACAAGGTCGATGTCCCTGACTTGCAGCTTTATGTATTCATCGATTTTCTGGGAAAGCGCGATTGCCAGCTGCTGATCGACAAGATCGATGCCCATGCCGTGCCATCGACATTGTACAAAGGGACGCAGCAACCGGGGTTCCGGACCTCATCGAGTTGCCATCTCAACCGCTGGGACCCCGACATCACCCGGATAGAGGCGAAGATGACCGAGGTGATCGGCATCGACAATAATTATGCCGAAACGATGCAGGGGCAGCGCTATCATGTCGGCCAGGAATTCAAGGCGCATCATGATTTTTTCCACACCAGCCAGGATTATTGGAAACAGGAAGGCCCGACCGGCGGGCAGCGCAGCTGGACCGCGATGATATTCCTGAATGACGTGCCAAGCGGCGGTGCGACCGAATTTCCCCACGTCAAGATCGGCGTGCGCCCGCAGGCGGGAACCATGCTTATCTGGAACAATATGAATCCCGACGGCACCATGAACTATAAATCGCTGCACAGCGGCACGCCGGTCCTAGCAGGCGTGAAGCATATCATCACCAAATGGTATCGGCAGAATAATTGGCTTGCGCTGAATAGTGGGTGAAGGAGGCGTGTGATGCGCGGTCGGTAAGCCTGTGAGGCGGCGCTCAAACTCATCGTCATCGTTAGCCCCAATTTACTTCGCGATAATAAACAATCGGCGCTCGTCATTCCGGCGAAAGCCGGGATCCATCTCCCGCTGCTGCTGTGAATGGCCTGGGCGGGTGATGGACCCCGGCTTTCGCCGGGGTGACGCGTGAGGTTGGGTTCTTCTTATGTCAGCGCTACCCAGTCCCAACAAAAACCCGCCCCGGGGTGGACCGGGGCGGGTCGGCGCAGCGGTCAGGCGCGCTGCGCTTTGGTTCCCCCGGGGTAGGGGGACCGGGGTCTAGAGCCTGTCCTGATGAGTTGAAGGCATCGTCATCGCATCAGGAAGTTTGCTGGATAAGAACGGCGCGCAGCGCAGGCTGGTTGCCTGTGCAAGTGGCGTGACGACGCCAGCGGGCTTCCTGATGCGATCCCGGAGGGGCGGGCCGCTTTTGGCCCATCGCTGCGTCATTCGTCGATCACTATGCATAGGCATGGCTCCCTCCTCATTCCTAACGCTGGGCCAAAATCGGCTCCGTGCCGACGCCTCCAACTAATCAGGACAGGCTCTATAACTCGCGGCTGGCGTCAGCCGTCCATGCCGAGATCGTCGTCGGCATCGGAGCCGACCATCATCTCCTCGGCCACTTCCTCGGTCTTCCCGCGGATCGCGGCTTCGAGGCGGGCGGCATGGTCGGGGTTGGTACGAAGCCAGATTTTCGCATTTTCGCGGCCCTGGCCGATGCGGATGCTGTCATAGCTGAACCACGCACCCGATTTCTCGACCAGCCCCGCCTTCACACCAATGTCGAGCAGCTCGCCTGTCTTTGAAATCCCTTCGCCATACATGATGTCGAATTCGACCTGCTTGAACGGCGGGGCGACCTTGTTCTTCACGACCTTCACGCGCGTCGTGTTGCCGACAATATCCTCACCCTGCTTGATCTGGCCGGTGCGGCGGATGTCGAGGCGGACCGAGGCGTAGAATTTCAGCGCATTGCCGCCCGTAGTCGTTTCGGGCGAACCATACATCACGCCAATCTTCATACGGATCTGGTTGATGAAGATCACCATGCAGTTCGACCGCGAGATCGAGCCAGTGATCTTGCGCAGCGCCTGGCTCATGAGGCGCGCCTGCAGGCCGACATGGCTGTCGCCCATCTCGCCCTCGATTTCGGCGCGCGGCACCAGCGCCGCGACCGAGTCGATGACAAGAATGTCGATCGCATTGGAGCGCACCAGCGTATCGGCAATTTCCAGCGCCTGCTCACCCGTATCGGGCTGCGAGACGATCAGATTGTCGATGTCGACGCCCAGCTTCTTTGCATAGGCCGGATCGAGCGCATGTTCGGCGTCGATGAATGCTGCCGTGCCACCCGCCTTTTGCGCTTCGGCAATGGCATGCAATGTCAGCGTGGTTTTGCCCGAGCTTTCCGGCCCGTAAATTTCAATGACGCGCCCCTTGGGCAGACCGCCAATGCCAAGCGCGATGTCGAGGCCCAGCGAGCCCGTCGAGATTGCATCGATGCTGACCGCCTCGCGGCTGCCAAGCTTCATCGCGCTGCCCTTGCCAAAGGCACGGTCGATCTGAGCGAGCGCTGCTTCCAGCGCCTTTTCGCGTTCACTGTTGTTCATATTTTTTGCCTGATCCCCATCGATAACTTTAAGACTTGCCGCCATTGTTCCACTCCTTTGCGTCAATCTTCAGCCCACAAACTTTGTTCGTTGCTGATGACTATGTATTGCATTTGTTCCAAAAGAACAAGAGTGGAACGATATTTTTTTATTTCAGTATTTTCAATCCATAACCTGCCCTAGCCTTGCCGTCACCCCGCACTCGATGCGGGGTGACGCTATCAACCCAATGTCGGGGCAAAAGCGGGACCCCGCATCGAGTGCGGGGTGACGAAGACTGACAGTTGCCGCCAGCATTGATGACACCTTACATTTTCAGCGCATCGCGCACGGCGTCCGCAATTTGTTGCACCGAAAATGGCTTGGGCAGGAAGGCGACCTTGTCGATGTCGATCGACTTGCGCAATTGCTCCTCGGCATAGCCCGACATGAAAAGGATACGCATATCGGGGTAACGCACACGCAGTTCGCGCGCCATGGTCGGCCCGTCCATATTGGGCATGACCACGTCGGAGACGACGAGATCATATTGCTTGCCCTCCGCGATCAAGGCGAGCGCCTCTTCGCCATCGCAGGCGGTTTCGACGCTATAGCCCTGCCGCACCAGCGCCCGTTCGGCGACTGCGCGCACCATCGGTTCATCCTCGACCAGCAGCAACCGCCCCGTTCCCCACATTTCCTTTGGCGGCGCATCGAGCGTTGCCAGCGTCTGCGTTTTGGCGGGGACCGGCCCTGCATGGACGGGCAGGAAGATATGGAATTGCGTGCCCTTGCCCAGTTCGGATTCGGCAAAGATGAACCCGCCCGATTGCTTGACGATGCCATAGACGGTCGAGAGCCCGAGCCCGGTCCCCTTCCCCACTTCCTTGGTGGTGAAAAATGGCTCGAAAATCTTGGACAGATTTTCCTTGGGGATACCGGTGCCGGTGTCGCTGACGGTCAGCTGCGCATAATCGCCGATGGGCAGGATTTCGCTCTTCATCGCACGGACGTCGGCTTGGGACACCGCGCGCGTTTCTATGGTCAAGGTGCCACTGCCCGATTCGGTTGCCTGCATCGCATCGCGCGCATTGACGCCCAGATTGACGATCACCTGTTCCAGCTGGCCCGGGTCGGCGCGCACGGCGCCAATGGCGCGGCCATGCTGCACCTCCAGCTTGATGGTTTCGCCGAGCAGCCTTTTGAGCAAGTGCGAAACTTCGGCCACCACATCGGGCAATTGCAAAATCTGCGGCCGCAACGTCTGTTGCCGCGAGAAAGCGAGCAACTGGCGTGTCAGGCTGGCGGCGCGGTTCGAATTGTTGCGGATCTGCTGGATGTCGTCATAGTCGCTGTCGCCCGGCGGATGGCGCAGCAGCATCAGGTCGCAATAGCCGATGATCGCGGTCAATATATTGTTGAAATCATGCGCGACGCCTCCGGCAAGCTGGCCCACCGCCTGCATCTTGGTCGCCTGCGCCACCTGCCGTTTCAGCCTGGTTTCCTCGCTATTGTCTTTGAGGCCGATCAGCACTGCGGCATCGCCAAGACCGCGCACACCCGCGATGGAAAGGGCAATGACTTCGTCCGGCTGGTCCTTCAACCGCACGGCAATGTCGCCCGCATGTTGCTGCCCCCCTGCATAGCGGCGGATACTGTCGGAGACTGCTGCCTTATCCTCGGTAATCACCAGATCGCCCGGATAGGGGGGCATGGCGTCGGGCGTTGTTCCGGCGACGCGGGCAAAGGCATCATTGGCAAAAAGGAACCGGCCGTCGCGATTGACGAGCGCAAGGCCAAGCGGCAAATTTGCCAGCAACTGTTCGACATGCACCAGCGCCGACGCGCGGTCGCCCTGCCCCCCTTCATCGTCGATGGCAAGCAACAGCGCCTGTCCCTGCGCGGTATCTGCACCCAGCGGCACGTGCAGCAACCGCACGGGAAGGCCGCGCCGTCCTTCGCGTTCGAAAAACACCCGCCCCTTGTCATCCAGCCGCATGAAACTGCCCAGATCGCGTCCGACAATATTGGCATTTTCATCGCCGGTAGCGCGCACGGCAAAGGCAGCGTTCGATGTTCGCACCCGCCCCTCCGCACCGACGGTTACTGCCATGATTCCCGCCTTTGCCAATGCCCTGCCGATGCGTCCGGCGACCAGGTCATGGGCCTGTGTGGCAATATCGGCGGCGGCAACCTCGGCAAAGCGCCACATCAGATATTCATCACCAGCGCCTGCCCGCACGATGCGGACATTATATTCGACTGCCTGTTTTTTGACGCCGTCGGCCTGCGCATGGCTATCCCGCCACGCCGCGCGGCCAGCCTTTAACAGCAGCTCGTGACTTGCTTCATCCAGCCCCAGATCGGGGGGAGCACGCAATCCTTCGAACAATTTCACAAAGCGGTCATTGGCGCAAAGCAGGCGGCCTGCCCTGTCGGTAATTGCCAGCGCGCAGCCATCCTGATCCGCAACCGCGCGCGTCACCGACCAGTCGGGGGGCAAGGTGCCGCTCTCGACAACCGGAGCGCGCGTGCGGCGCAGATAATCGGCCATCGCCCAGAATGCGAGCATGGCAGCGGCCAGCGAACCCACCAAAATGATGTTATGCGTGACGAGCCATAGCAATATGGCCGATGCCGTTGCCGCCGCCGCCAATCCTGCCAATGCCAGCCGCCGTTCCGACGCCAGATTGCCTTGATCCTCGGCGAACAGTTGAACAGGCGCGGGGGGCGGAATGGTGTTCAATGACAATCCTTGGCCATTAGACAAAGCGGCTCATCGGACTAGCAGCTTTCAAACAGAACGGAAGCATTGCTATGGCCGAAATCCACAGCAAACTGACCGATCATGCCGCGTGGACGTTCCGCTCCCGCCGCCGCCATTTGGAGGCAATGCGCCAGCGCCAGAACCAGGCCGCCAGCACATAGCCTAGCGCTGCACAGATGACCGAAATGACGAACAGGCCGAAAAGCATCGCTGGCGCGGCGTCCGATGCCAGCCATGCTAGCCAGTCAGCAACCGACGCGCCGCCATCGACCAGACCCATCAAGGTCGCCATATCCGCCTTGAACCCCAGCATGAAATTGCCGACATAAACGGAAGCCAGCAAGATGAACGGCGTCGTTGCAGGCATCGACAGGAATGTCATCGCCGCGCCGATCGGAATATTCGCGCGCACCGGCAGCGCCAGCAGCGCAACGCCCGCTATCTGCACGCCGGGGATCAGCAGGAAAATACCGACCAGCAAGCCCAGCGCCACGCCGCGCGGCACCGAACGTCGGGTGAAGCGCCACAATGCGGGATGGAACACGCGTGCGGCAAAGGGGCGCAGGAAGCGGCTGCGCTCAAAACTTTCGCGTGTCGGTGCCTGCGCTGCGATCCAGCGGGCAAGGCCATCCTTCGGCTTGCTCATCCCCGCTCCCGCATCAACCGGCCCTGTTCCCGCTTCCAATCGCGTTCCTTCTCGGTCGCCCTTTTATCGGGCGCTTTCTTGCCCTTTGCCAACGCAAGCTCGACCTTGGCCCGCCCGCGTCCGTTGAAATAGATCGACAGCGGTACCAGCGTCATCCCCTGCCGCGCCACCGCTCCGTGCAGCTTGTTAATTTCGCGCGCATTAAGGAGCAATTTACGCGGACGCTTGGGTTCGTGATTATAGCGGTTGCCGTGGCTGAATTCAGGGATGTTGGCATTGACCAGCCAGACCTCACCGCCATCCTTTACCTCGGCATAGCTTTCGGCAATCGACCCCTCGCCGAAACGCAAGCTTTTGACCTCGGTTCCGGTCAGCGCAATCCCGGCCTCGAACTTGTCCTCGATAAAATATTCGTACCGCGCACGCCGGTTTTCGGCGACGGTCTTGGTTTTCTGGAATGTTTCGGGCTTTGGTCGTGACATTGTATCTTACCAACTACCCAAAACCGAAATTTCGTCATCCCCGCGAAAGCGGGGACCCATCCCCTGAATTTCAGTTTTGCCACCAAGGCATTGGGTAAACCGGAACCGTCGGGGATGGCCCCCCGCTTTCGCGGGGGTGACGAGTGAAAGGGCAAAAAGGGCCATTCTCACATCAATCCTGCGTGTTCTAGCGCTGCATCAACAGCCTTGCGGCTTGCTGCCGACGCCGCAACCAGCGGCAGCCGCACTTCATCGGGGAAATTGTCGATCACGCGCGCCATTGCATATTTAATGGGGGCCGGGGAGGCATCTGTGAAGAGGGCGCTGTGCAGGGGATGCAGCCGGTCGTTCAGTTTGCGCGCCAAAGCGAAGTCGCCGCTGGCGGTCGCTGCCTGAAATTCGGCACACAGGCGCGGCGCGACATTGGCGGTTACCGAGACGCAGCCGGTGCCGCCTGCCGCGTTGAAGGCAAGCGCCATATCGTCATTGCCCGATAGCTGGCAGAAATCCGCACCACAGCCGAGCCTGTGCTCGCTGACCCGCGCAATCTGTCCGCTGGCGTCCTTGATGCCGACCACGGACGGGATTTCCGCGAGCCGCGCGACTGTTTCGGGCAGGATATCGGTCACGGTGCGCGCAGGCACATTATAGATGATGATCGGCAGATCGCTCTTTTCAGCGAGATGCGCGAAATGCGCGTAGATGCCGTCCTGGCTTGGCCGGTTATAATAGGGCGCAACGACCAGCGCCGCTGCCGCGCCTTCGGCCCTCGCAAATTCCATATGCCGCACGGCGGTCGCGGTGTCATTCGATCCGCACCCGGCGATCACCGGCACCCGCCCCGCCGCCGCCGCGATACAAACGGCAATGACACGATAATGCTCGTCATAGGACAAGGTCGGCGCTTCGCCGGTGGTTCCGCACGGAACAAGCGCACTCGAGCCTTCATCGATTTGCCAGTCGACCAGCCGCCGAAAAGCGTCTTCCGCAAACGCCCCGTCGCAAAAAGGAGTCACCAGAGCGGGAATCGAACCGGAAAACATGGAATTTGCCTTCATAACCTATCAGACGGGCGGGCGATGAGTCGCTGGGGATACGTTCATCGCGCACTAAGGAGGCAGCCCATAATATGAACGGCATGGTAAAGCACCTGATTTCCGCTTCATTCTTCGCAATAACAGCTATTGCAATTCCGGCGACCGTCGGAGCCGCGCAACCGCAGGAAAAGATCGTCTGGGTCGCCGGTACGGGCGAGGCCGTCAACGTGCCCGAGACGCTTGTCGACACAAGCAACGGCAACATCCCCGCCGCGCTGCAACGTTGGAAGATGCTAAGCGCGAGCGGCAATTATGCGTTCAGCGAATATGCCTCGTTCCTCCTCAGCTACCCCGACTGGCCCAATGGCGATGAAATGCGCCGCAATGCCGAGCAGGCCATCGACCTGCGCAGCTATTCGCCGAGCCAGACGGTTGCCTTTTTCGACCGGCTGCCCCCGCTGACCAATGGCGGGCGCGCCAAATATGCGATTGCGCTTGCCGCAACCGGCGATACCGCCAAGGCCGAACAATGGGGCCGCCGCGCCTGGCGCGAAGGTCCGCTGACCGACGATGACGAGAGCCGCATTTTCAACCTTATGGGCAGCAAGTTGACCGCAGCCGACCATGATGCGCGCGTCAGCCGTGTGCTCTGGTCGGGCGGTGCCCGTGCGGCACAAAAATGGCTGCCCTATGTCTCGGCAGAGCGCCGCCCGGTGCTGGAGGCGCAGCTTGCCTATGAATTGAAGGCTCCCGATGCCGCCGCCAAATTTGCCGCCGCCGGGGATGCTGCCTTAAGCGACGCCGGATTGATCATGGAGCGGGTCAACGCGCTACGCGCAGCAGGAAATAGCTGGGGCGCGCGCGATCTGCTGGCCAACCGCCCGCCGCTGTCCGCTCCGCCGCACAATGGCAATGACTGGCTCAAACTGCTGCTGAAAAATGCGGAAAGCGCAGAAACCGACGGACAGTTCGATGTCGCCTATCGCATCGCGTCAAAATTGCGCGATGCCTTTCCTGCGGGCACAAAGATCATCAATCTCGATCTCGGTACCCGTGATACCTATACCAGCCTTGCATGGCTTGCGGGCGAAACTGCCTATTACAAACTCAATCGTCCGCGCGATGCGATGGAGGCATTCCAGCTTTACACCGATGGTGCGCGCAGCCCGCAGACACGCTCCAAGGGTCTGTATTGGGCCGGACGCGCCGCGAAAAAGGCTGGCGATATGGAAACCGCCAAGCGCTACTGGACCGAAGCGGCGCGCTTTTTCGATTTCTTCCACGGGCAAATGGCGCTTGAGGCGCTGAACCTGCCGCTGCCTGCTGTGCCGCAAAACCCCACCTTGCCTGCGCTTGCCGCCAATGCCGTGCCGCCGACCTATACGGCAGCGCGACTTTCCGGCAGCTTTCCCGGGTGGAAAGATTCGAACAGTTTCATGCGCGCGCTGGCCAACAGCGCCAAGAGCGAGAGCGATTTCCTCAACCTCTTTGCCTGGTCGCGCATTATCGGTCGGCCCGATCTTGCCGTCATCGCCGCGCGCAGCGCCCGCATCGAGGGGCATTCGGGGATGATCCGGCTCGGTTATCCGACCGTCGATGTTCCGGCCGACCATATGAACAACTGGACCTTCATCCACGCCATTGCGCGGCAGGAAAGCCAGTTCGACCGCAATGCCGTCAGCCATGCAGGCGCGCGCGGATTGATGCAGCTGATGCCCGGCACCGCAAAGGAAACATCGGGCAAGATCGCGCTGGCCTATCGTCCCGAAGCGCTGAACAGCGATGTTACCTATAATATCCAGCTCGGCTCCACCTATTTTCAGCGAATGCTGAAATATTATGGCGGCAGCTATCCGCTGGCCGTCGCGGCCTATAATGCGGGTCCGGGCAATGTGAACAAATGGCTTGCCCGCAATGGCGACCCGCGCACCGGCAGTATCGATATTCTCGACTGGATCGAGCTGATCCCGATTTTCGAAACGCGCAACTATGTGCAGCGCGTGCTCGAAAATGCGGTGATGTATGAGCATCTCAATCCGGACAAGGCTCGGTACAAGACCACGACGCCGCTGAGCAATTATCTGGGCCGCACGCCTGCGACCTGAGCCAATTCACCGCCAACATCAACTATCGTCGGCCCGGACTTGATCCGGGCCAGGGCTATTCTCCGATGAGATGATCGTACAGATCGAGCCAGTCGGGATTGCCTTCTTCAATTAACGCAAACTTCCATTCGCGTCGCCAGCGTTTCAGCCGTTTTTCATGCGCAATGGCATCATCAATCGAAGGCATGAATCCTGCCCAAACGAGGCGGATCGTTTTGCGCCTGCGCACATAAAGCGACCCCTGCCCCGTTACATGGCTATAAATCCGCTCGCTTAATTTGGCGGTGACGCCGACATACATGCTACCCCGGTAGCGATTGGCAAGAATGTAGACCCACCCGCCTTTCATTCGCTAAGGCTAAGTCAAGCCCAGGCCCGGATCAAGTCCGGGCCGACGTGATGTGTTTCGATCAATTAGATGCCGGGGTCCATGTAGGCCAACAATGCAAGAACGCACCAACCCGATCACGCCTGCGGGCTATGCCGCCTTGCGCGCCGAATATGACCGGTTGTTCGCCGTCGAGCGCCCCGCGGTCGTCGAAACCGTCAGCTGGGCGGCGGGCAATGGCGACCGCAGCGAAAATGGCGATTATATCTATGGCAAGCAGAAACTGCGCGCGATCGACCGCGAGCTGGGGCGGCTTTCAAAAAAGATGAAGGCGGCCAATGTCATCGACCCCTCGCAACAGCCCGACCGGTCCTGCATATTTTTCGGTGCAACGGTCACAATCGCCGACGAGGATGACAATCAGCGGACCGTCACTATCATCGGCGATGATGAGGCGGATGCGGCAACAGGACGGATCGGCTGGAATAGCCCGCTTGCCCGAACATTGCGCGGTGCACGCATCGGCGACGTGCGCACGGTCCAGTTGCCAGCTGGCCCAAAGGAATGGGAAGTCGTGGCGATCAGCTATCCCGATTGATCAGCCAAACTGCTCCTTGGCCAATTTGGCTATCTCCGCATCGACCTCCGGAAAGTCGGCTGGCACATGTGCGGCTAGCTGGTCGGCAATATAGCCCAGCACTGCAATCCGCGCCGCCTTTTGGTTGTTGCCATCGAAAAGCTTCCACGGCGCATGCGGGGTGTCGGTCTTTGCCAGCATGTCGGTTATTGCTGCCAGATAGGCGTCACGCTTGCCCCGGTTGCGAAAATCCTCGGCTGTCACCTTCCAGCGCTTCGCCGGGTCTTCCAGTCGCTCTTTCAGCACCTTGTCCTGCGTTTTCTGCGTCACATGCAGGAATATCTTGATGATCTTTGTGCCGATATCGGCTTGCTGTCTTTCGAAGGCGTTGATTTCGTCATAACCGCGCTGCCAGTCGGCTTCGCTGCAAAATCCCTCCACCCGCTCGACGAGCACGCGGCCATAATGGCTGCGGTCGAGAATGGCGATTTCCCGCGCACGCGGCAGCTTGTTCCAGAACCGCCAGAGGAAATGCCGCTCTTTTTCTTCGGCAGATGGCGCGCTGATGGGATAGACCTCGTAATAGCGTGGATCGAGCGTCGCGGTGAGCCGCTTGATCGCCCCGCCCTTGCCTGCTGCGTCCCAGCCTTCGAAAACAATCAGCGTGCGGCAATTATGGAGGATATGCAGCGCCTGTAGTTCAGCCAGCCGATCCTGCAATGCTTCAAGATCGGCGTCATAATCGCCCTTATATTTTCTGCCGGATTCATAGTCTGCAAGAGTGAAGGTCATGGCCCTGCCTATGCCACGCCGATGCACGATACACCATAACCGATCATCTTTGGATCGGCTGTCATCAACGGGCAATGCTCACCGAGCGCCTGCGCCAATATCAGTCGATCAAAAGGGTCTTTGTGGTCAGGCCGAGAAGGAAGCGTTTCCAGTGCAGACAGATGTTCCAGCCGCACCGGCAAAATGGCCAGCCGTTCTTCGATCGCCTTCCGATAGGCGACAGAGCCCGCAGACTCCAGTTTTCCTCGACGAAACTTGATCGACATTTCCCAAAAAGACGCGATACTGACCAAAACACTATACTGCGGATCGGTGAGAACCGCGCGGGCGCCCGTTCCCAATCTGGTATCGTCATTCTGCCACCAGATCAGCACATGGGTATCGATGATCAGCCTCATGTCTTGGGCAGTTGATCCGGCGAAAATTTCAATGGCACAAAATCAGGATCGTCATAGGGCCACGCCTCAAAGGTAGCGAGAATATCCTCTGGCCATTCATCAAAATCGTCTGCCATCCACATTTTACCTTTAAGCCCACCCGGCTGCCGCGGTTTGCCATCAGGCGTGTAATAGGGCGTGCCATCGGGGAACCGGCCATAAGCACCGGGCGGCAGTGTCGTATCGACCGGCTTTTCGACCGGCGCGTATTGAAAAGGCATCGGCAATTCGCGCACTCCCGGTTGCACAGACCCACCGTCTGCCAGACCGTTCAAATAATCCTTCACCAACGCCGACAGGGATGTCCCCAGTTCCGCTGCGCGTATCCGCGCCTTGCGGTGGGTTTCGTCATCCAAGGCAATGGTAACATTTTTCATGTGAAACTGTGTAACACAGTTTCACAGCCAATGTCAATAAGGTGGCTACCTATTCGCCGCTGCGTATCGCATAATCGGCTTCACCGGCCATGCGTCGTTCCACCCGTTGAATAGCTTCGCGGGCATCGGGACTGTTCTTCGCCGCCGCAAGCGGCCGGTAATAGCCGAGCGCAATGTCCAGCGCGCCGCGCGCCTCGGCGCATAGTCCGAGGTTAAACTTGACGCTCGGATGCGCGCTTCCGGCAGTTTCCATGTCGAGCCAACCTGCACAAGCGGCGGGTTCGTCCTTCTTGGTGGCAGCGATCAATGTCTTCATCATCGCGCTGTCCTCCTTGCTCATGTCGGTGCGCGATTCGCGGATGCGGATTTTATCGGTGCGGCCGCTCGGCGTTATTTCTCTCGCAAAGATGCCGGCAATCTGCCGGGTCAATCCTTCGACCTGCGAATCCACGCTTTGAATGCGCGGATCGCCATCGCAATGTTCGATCTGGTTTTGCTGGGGAATACCCTTGTTATAGATCAGGGCATCATCGGAAAGGCGGGTAACCTTGATCGTGCCAGTCGCCATGACATTCCGCCTGATGCAGAATATGTCGATCTCGATCTTCTCATCATCCTTGCATTTGGTCGAGTTTGTGTTGGCGGCGCAACGTTTTGCCTTGCGGGTGAACTCTTCGACATCCACCCGGGTGCGGATCGATCCATGGACCATTGCATCGACATCGCCATAGCGCGACCGCAATGTGTAGTAAGGCCCGCCATCACGATCACGCCCCTGTCCGATCGCATATTCGAGGGCGGATTGCAGAGCGGGTCCATCTTCGCCGTCTATACGATCAACCGCCATGCTTTGCAGCATGGCAACTTCGCGTTCATCTGCTGCATACCAGCCGGACACGGTTAGCGTTTCGGCAAAAGCCGCGCTGCCCGCGCATATTGCCAACGCCAATGCGGAAAAACTTTTCAGCCAATTGCTCATACACCCCTCCCCCTAACGAAACTTCGCGCGACCGAAGCTATCGCAAAGGGAAAATGGGTCAAGCCTTTGGCGGCTGCTCCACAATGCGAAGACCAAGCTCACGAAGCTGCTTCATCGCTGCAGGCGACGGCGCGCCCATCAGCAGGTCTTCGGCGCGCTGGTTCATCGGGAATAGCGTGATCTCCCGGAGGTTCTGGACGCCGCAAAGCAGCATCACCATGCGGTCCACGCCTGCCGCCATGCCGCCATGGGGGGGCGCGCCATATTGGAAGGCGCGATACATGCCGCCGAAACGTTCCTCGACATCGGCCTGCGTCAAACCGGTCAGTTCGAACGCCTTGACCATCAGTTCGGGATATTGGTTGCGGATCGAGCCCGAGGCGAGTTCGTAACCGTTGCAAACCATGTCATATTGATAGGCCTTGATGGTCAGCGGGTCCTGCGTGTTGAGCGCCTCGAGCCCGCCCTGCGGCATGGAGAAAGGGTTGTGCGCGAAATCGAGCTTCTTCTCATCCTCGTCCCATTCGTAGAAGGGGAAGTCGATGATCCAGCAGAAGCGGAAGGCATCTTTTTCAATCAGATCGAGCTGCTCGCCGCAGCGTGTGCGGGCGGCGCCTGCGAGTTTCGCTGCCTGCTCTTCCTTGCCTGCCGCAAAGAAGCAGCCATCGTCGGGGCCGAGACCGATCGCATCATAAAGCGCGAGCATTGCCTCTTCGCCGTGGTTCTTGGCGATAGGACCACCAAATTCGCCGCCCTTGCGCGTAACATAGCCAAGGCCCGCATGGCCTTCGCTGCGCGCCCATTCGTTCATATCGTCAAAGAATTTGCGGCTCTTTTCCGCGGTGTCCGGCGCAGGGATCGCGCGCACGACGCCGCCTGAACCCACAATCTTTTCGAACAGGCCAAAGCCGGATTTCTCGAAATGGCTGGAAACATCTTTTATTATCAATGGGTTACGCAAGTCGGGCTTGTCGGTGCCATAATCCAGCATCGCCTGGGCAAAGGGAATACGCGGAAATTCACCAGCCGGGGTCACCTTGCGCCCATTGGCAAAGCTTTCGAAGATACCGGCCATGACCGGTTCCATTGTCTCCCAAACCTCTTCCTGCGTGACGAAACTCATCTCCAGATCGAGCTGGTAGAATTCGCCGGGCAGCCGGTCGGCGCGCGGATCCTCGTCGCGGAAGCAGGGTGCGATCTGGAAATAGCGGTCGAAGCCTGCGACCATCAGCAGCTGCTTATATTGCTGCGGCGCCTGCGGGAGCGCGAAGAATTTGCCCTGATGGATACGGCTGGGCACGAGAAAGTCGCGCGCGCCTTCAGGCGAGGAGGCGGTCAGGATCGGCGTCGAAAATTCGGTAAAGCCGATATCTTCCATCCGACGCCGCGTCTCACGGATCACCGCCGTGCGCGTCATGATATTGGCGTGCAGCGTCTCGCGGCGCAGATCGAGGAAGCGGTATTTGAGCCGGGTTTCCTCGGGATATTCCTGCTCACCCGCAACCGGAAGCGGCAGCTCCTCCGCACGGCTCAGCACGGTAGCAGCGCGGGCAAACACCTCGATCTCGCCTGTGGGCAGGTTGGCATTAACGGTGCTCTCGCTGCGCGCCTTCACCTCGCCATCGATGGTAACGACGCTTTCCAGCCGCAACCCTTCGAGTACCGCCAAAGCGGGGCTGTCGCTATCGGCAACGATCTGCGTCATGCCATAATGGTCGCGCAGATCGACGAACAGCACCCCGCCATGGTCGCGCTTGCGGTGCACCCAGCCGGACAAGCGGACAGTGGAACCAACGTCGGACTTACGCAATTCTGCGCATTTGTGCGTGCGATAGGCGTGCATGATGCTGTGCTTTTTCTAATTATCGACAGGAAAAGATGAAGGCGGCGCTACACAGGCGCATGGCCCCTTTGTCAAGCCGTGATTGCCTGATAAGGGCGAGGATGCATGCAGATACATAAGTTGATCACAGACAGCGCACAACTCGCCGAATTTTGTGCGCGCCTCGCCAGGTCCGATTTTGTCGCGGTTGACACCGAATTCATGCGTGAAAACACTTATTATCCAGAGCTCTGCTTGGTGCAGCTTGCTGACGAGAATGAGGCGGCAGCCGTCGATCCGATGACCGAGGGGCTAGACCTGTCGCCAATGCTCGACCTGATCTGCAATAATGAAGATGTGCTCAAGGTTTTCCACGCGGGCGGGCAGGATATAGAGATTTTCTACAATCTGACCGGAAAGACACCGCATCCTTTGTTCGACACGCAGGTCGCCGCGATGGCGCTGGGGCAAGGCGAGCAGATCGGCTATTCCAATCTGGTGGAGCTATGGCTTGGCATCCACCTCGACAAGGGCGCACGCTTTACCGACTGGTCGCGCCGCCCGCTCGATAAACGGCAAATCGATTATGCAATTGGCGATGTAACGCACCTGTCGGCGATCTTCCCGAAAATGCTGGAAAAACTGGTCCAGACCGGGCGTGGCATCTGGCTGGACGATGAAATGGAGCGGCTGGCCAACGCCGCCAATTATCACAATGATCCCGACAGCGCGTGGAAACGGATCAAGGTGCAGTCGCGCAAACCCGATGTGCTGGGGCGGCTGAAGGCGCTTGCGGCCTGGCGCGAACGCGAGGCGCAGCGCAAGAATATCCCGCGCGGACGGATTATGAAGGATGAAACGCTTGCCGACGTGGCATCGCACCCGCCGCGGACGCAGAACGACCTCGCCAAGGTACGTGGACTTTCCCCCGCTTGGACAAATAACGAGATTGGCGCGCGGTTGATGGCGGTGTTGGCCGAGGCCGAACCGCTGACCCGCGAAATGATGCCCGACCGAAATGGCAATGGCATCGGCCCGGGCAAGGAAGGCGCGCTGGTTGCCGACTTGCTCAAGCTGCTTTTGAAAATCCGTTCACGCGAAATCAATGTCGCATCGCGTCTAATCACCCGCAGTGATGAGCTCGAACGGCTGGCTGCCGGAGAACGCGAGGGACTTGAGATGCTGAGCGGATGGCGTTTTGAACAATTCGGGCGCGATGCGCTTGATCTGGTCGAAGGGCGGCTTGCCTTTGCGGTGGTCAACGGCCGATTGAAAATGACACGGACTGTCGAGGATGGAACGGAATGATACGTCTGGCGATCCTGTCGGTAGCGATGATGGCAGCAACCGGCTGCATTCCGAAGGGTGAGGCAGGCTCAGCAACAGGCAGCGGCTCTGCATCAAAGGGTAGCGCGCCCGAAGAGGAAGCGCCGACGTTGGATATAGCGGGCGGATGCAAGGCCGACCTTGTGCAGCGCCATGTCGGCAAGCCGCTGACCGATGCGCTCGCGGCGCAGATGAAGAAGGAAGCTGGCGCGCAAATGCTGCGTGTCGCTCACGAAAATGGCATGATCACCATGGATTATAACAGCGGGCGGCTGAACATTTTTCACAATGACGCACGTACCATCGTCAAGGTCAACTGCGGCTAAAGCCTTTCTGCCGCGCGGCTTTCGCCGAAAATCTCCCAGGCAGCGATGAACATTGCTGCGATTACCGGCCCTACGATCAGACCGTTGATTCCCATGACGCTGAGCCCGCCGAGCGTGGAGATCAGCACAACATAATCGGGCATACGCGTATCCTGCCCCACGAGGATCGGGCGGAGCACATTGTCGACCATTGAAATCACGAAAAATCCGAACAGCAGCATCACGACGCCCTGCCAGACGCTGCCGCTGAGCAGCAGGTAAATGCCGAAGGGTGCCCAGACCAGTCCGGTTCCCACTGCAGGGATAAGAGCAAGCAGCCCCATGATGACGCCCCACATCAATGGCGCATTGACGCCGAGAAAGGCGAACAGCAACCCACCCAATATCCCCTGCACGATAGCAACGATAATGCTGCCCTTTACCGTTGCCCTGATGACGGTGGTGAATTTGTCGAACAATGCTCCGCGCTGTTCGGCACGAAGCGGAATGACCTCCCCGATCCGCCGCGTGAGATGGCGACCATCGCGTAGCAGAAAAAAGGTCAGGTAAAGCATCACGCCAAGCGCCAGCACGAAACTGAACGCGCCTTGCCCGATGCTCAGTGCCTCACGTGCGAATAGCTGCAGGGCGGAGGTCAGGACCGAGCTCAGCCTGCTCTGGATCTCCGCTATTTCGTTCGGACCGATCCGGTCGAGCATGTTGCGCAGCGTCGATGGCAACGCGGCCTCCACATTGCGCACAATCTCTTCGACATCGATTTGCCGCGATTGCAGCGTCTGATAGGTGGCAAGCGCCTCCTCGACGAGCATAGACCCGATCACAAAGGTCGGGATGATGACCACGGCAATCACGATCAGCAATGTCAGCACGGCAACACTGTTGCGCCGCGTAGGGGTGCGCATCAGCAGCCTGTCATGAACCGGTGCAAAAGCTATGGCGACGACCAGCGCCCAGAGGATCGGGCCGAAAAACGGCCAGCTCACCCAGAACATCGCTAGTGTCGCAGCGATGACAAAGCCGACCAATACCCTGTCTTCGAAATGTTTGGACGGCACAGTTTTGGGCCGGGCCGGTTTGGCGCTGGGTTCGGTCATGTGGCGATGATTAATGGTTCAACCGGGCTTTGTCATGCGGCGAGTAGCACATGGTGGAACTTTCTTCCGCGCTCGTCTGCGGCAGACAAGCTGCCTAATAAATGCCGCCTTCGCGACTGACGAATTCCTCCTCGCGAGCGGCATTGCTGCCCTGATTGCTGCCATTGCCTTGTACCGCCTGATCGCTGGTCACTTTGCTTACGGCCTTCTTCTTCGGCTTGTCGCCCCGTGCCGCCAGTTCCTCCTGCCGGATCGAGCGTTTGGGCTCGGTCTCGGCCTTGAACGCTTCCCAGATTACCGCGCCTTTGGGATCATCATCGGGCCAGGCGCCATAGACACGCTTGCCGCTCTTGCGATCCACCCTCACCAGCCGCACGCCGTTGGGCGCGGTAAATGGCAAAGGCGGCAGTCCAACAAAAGCTTCACGCGCAAATTGTTTAAAAATCGGCGCAGCGACCGAGCCGCCCTGCGCATAGCTGCCCATGTTGCGCGGCTGGTCAAAGCCCAGATAGACGCCTGCCACCAAATTGGGCGAGCCACCAACGAACCAGACATTGGTCGGACCGCTGCTGGTGCCGGTCTTGCCGAACAAGGGACGATTGAGATCGCGCAGGATCGTCGCCGTGCCGCGCTGCACAACACCTTCAAGCATATGGACGACCTGATAGGCGGTGACGGGGTCCATCACCTGCTTACCGCCGGGGCGGAAGCGGGGCATCGGCTTTCCGTCCCAATCCTTCGCATTGCAGCCTTCGCATGCCTTCCACTTGGTCGGCCAGATGACCTTGCCATTGCGGGCCTGCACATAGTCGATGACCGTCGGCTTCAATTCGCGGCCATGGTTGACCAGCATCGAATAGGCATTGGTCATTTTCAGCACGGTCGTGTCGCCAGCGCCCAGCGCAAAGGACAGATAGGGCGGATAATCGCCGATCTGCATGTCGCGGAAAGTCGCTGACACATTGGCCATGCCCGAATCGTTCGCGGCGCGCACGGTCATCAGGTTGCGCGACTGTTCAAGGCCCCAGCGCATTGTCTGCGGCCCTGCCCCACCCGCATTGCCGAAGTTGCGGAAGCATTTCTGGCCGAGCGCGGCCGATTGATACACGCAGAAAGGCGCATCGACGATGATCGAGGCGGGCGTCATGCCATTGTCGAGCGCTGTTGCATAAACAAAGGGCTTGATGGTCGAACCCGGCTGGCGCTGCGCCTGTGTCGCGCGGTTAAAGCTGGAGATGCGCGAATCGAATCCGCCTTGCATCGCAAGGATGCGGCCATTGACCGGGTTCTGCACCACCATGCCGCCGCCGATTTCCGGCACGACACGTATCTGCCAGCTCTTCGGGCCGACCGGGGCAACGGCAATAATATCGCCAGCCTTCAGTAAGGCTGGTGTCGCGGTCAGCGTTCCGGTTTCGCCCGTCGCAAAGCCGATATTGCGACCGCCGGTGCTGACAGCGATGCGCCAGTTCGAATAGTCAATACCGATATTGGTGGAAGCGAGGCGCTGCTGCCATTTGCCGTCATCCATCGGGATGCGCGCGATCGGCCCTGCCCAGCCGCGCCCGCCATGATAGCGCAACAGACCGTCGCGTAGCGCCTTTGTCGTTGCCTCCTGAAGTCGGGGGTCCATCGAGGACCGCACCCAGAGCCCACCTGCATAGACACTGTATGGCCCCTTTTCGGCGGTCTCGCCAAAGCGTTCGATCAGCTGGCGACGCACTTCCTCGGCAAAATAGCCGCCGTCATTTTTGAAGCGCTGCCCCTGACGCGGAATAAGGCCCAGAGGCTGCGCACGCGCCTCGGCCAATTGCGCATCGGTGATCCAGCCGTTGGACCGCATTTCGCCAAGCACCCAGTTGCGCCGCGCCAGCGCATCGTCGGCATATTGTTCGCGGCTGTATCGTTCTGGCGCCTTGGGAAGGACCGCCAGAAAAGCCATTTCGTGCAGCACGAGCTCATCGGCGCTTTTGCCGAAATAGGCCTGCGCCGCTGCCTCCACGCCAAAGGCCTGTCGCCCCAGCGCGATTTCGTTAAGGTAGAGCGACAAAATTTGCGGCTTGGTCAGCGCGCCTTCGATACGGTAGGCGAGGATCGCCTCCTTGATCTTGCGGGCGTAGCTATATTCGTTGGTCAGCAGCAGGTTTTTGGCGACCTGCTGCGTAATCGTCGATGCCCCGCGCGAACGCCCGCTGGAAAACATGTTGTCGAACACCGCGCCGACGATACCGATATAGTCGATCCCGCCATGGCTGTAGAATGTCTTGTCCTCAGCCGACAAATAGGCGCGGATCAGCAGTGGTTTGAAATCGGCATATTCGAGCTGCACCCGCCGCTCGCGCGCATAGCTGTGAAAGGGCTCGCCATTGATGTCGCGGACCACGGTGGGCAGTGGCGACTGATATTCGATCAACGCCTCTGCATCCGGCAAGGTGCGCAGCAGCACGGCCCAAAGGATCAGCCAGCCGACGAGCAAGGCCGCGAGCGCATAGACAGCGCGGCGGAACCATTTTCCCTGCCAGTAAAGCTGTAATTTCTCCCACAGGCCACCGGCGCTGCGGGTCAGATTGTAACTGATATTGTTTGGACCGGACTCTTCCATTGTTCCGCTTCTCTAGCCGATTTGGCCGACAGGTCCAGACCGGTTGGTCGCTATTTTACAGCTCTATGCCTTATGCCCGATAGCGCGTACCGGGCAGCGGAGGGTCTTGCGGCGGGCCAGCGAAACATTGCGCGATTGCCATCCAGCGGGCGGCCACAGGCCCATGCACGGCAAGCGATGTATCGGCAATGTTGCGGCATTGGGTGACGACCTGGCAAAATTCGGTAGCGCTGCCCTCGATCAGGTCCTCGCCTTCGCCATATTCCCAGATGGCTCCCGACGGCGCGGTCAGGCGGAGGCGTGGCATCGGGCCGGGAGGGTCCTCTTTGCGGTTTTTGAAGGTCCAGCCATAGGTGTTGACTCCCAGCCGAACGATATTGCCAATACGGTCGGTATCCTGCCGCTCCACCCCCAGCACATCATAGATTGCCTGCGCATGCGCCCATGTTTCCATGAGGCGCGCAGTGACCGAGCTGATCGCGGACATGTCGGGTCCGACCCATTTCAATCGCTCCTTTGGATCGATTGTGCTGAAATCCGCAGCCAATAGTTCAAACTGGCGTTGCCAAGCTTCGAAAAGCGCCTTTTCTGAAAGCCCCTTCAGATACTCCGCCTCATAAGTGGTAAAAGGCCGCCCGCGTTCGCCGCCCATAAGCGTTCGCAGGAAACTGGCGAACCGCTCCTCACCTTCAATCGAATTTGCCGCCGCGATGTTCCAGACATGCAGGTGGCGCAGAACCTGGTTGATCGTCCAGCCTTTGAAGAGGGTTGGCGTGTCAAATTGTGCCTCGGACAAAGGAGCGACCAGGTCGGCAAGCGCCGCGCTTTCGTCCCGAAAGTCCTCTGCCTGTTGCATCATTCCTTACCCATAAAGCCGAACAGATGCCCTGCGACCTTGCGCATCTGTATCTCCTCCGATCCCTCGGTGATGCGGTAGCGGCGATGGTGGCGATAGATATGTTCGAACGGCTTGTGCCGCGAATAGCCCATGCCGCCATGCACCTGCATCGCGGTGTCGGCTGCGTTGCAGACCAGCCGGTTTGCGCGATAGTTGCACATGGAGATGACGTCGGAGAGTTTCTTCGCAACTTCCACCTTGGGCATGGTGTCCATCTTGGCGCTCGTCGCGTAGATCAGCTGGCGAAGCATCGCAGCCTCGGTGTGCAGTTCGACCAGCGGGAACTGGATCGCCTGGTTGACCGCAAGCGGCTTGCCAAAGGGTTTGCGCTCCTTCGCATAAGCAACGGATTCGTTGATGCAATATTGCGCCGCGCCGAGCGAGGACGCCGCCTGCCGGATTCGGTTTTCGTGGACGAAATGCTGTGCGCAGGCGAGGCCGAAATTTAGGTCGCCCAGCACCATATGCCCCGGAATCCAGACATTTGTCAGCGATACCTTAGGATGATCTGTTGGCATGTTGAATGTCCACAGATATTCGCCAACCTCAAAACCCGGCGTATCGGCAGGAACCAGAAAGCAGCCGATACCCTGCGCGCTGCCATCTGCGCCGCTGTGCCTGGCAAAAATCATGCAGTGCGTCGCCACATGGCTGCCCGTGGTCCACATCTTGTTACCGTTGATCAGCCAGCCGTCGACACCATCGCGGGTTTCGGGAACCGCGCGCGTGTCCATCCATGTCGCGTCTGAGCCGTGATGCTCCTCGGTCAGGCCAAAGGTCCACCGCATCTCGCCGCGCAGCATGGCCGGGATATAGTCGCGCTTCTGCTCCTCGGTCCCGAAATCGCGCACCATCAGCGGCTGGACAAGGTTGCCGACGATGCTCGATTCATTCTGCAGATCATTGTGCAGGCCTAGTCCCTTGGCGGCCAGATGCTCGCGGATGCAGGCCATGGCGAGGTGGCTGCCATTTTTGCCGCCATATTCTACCGGCAGGGCAAAGCGGTAATGCCCCGCCCTGTCCGCCACCTGCCGCATCTCGCGCAGCAATTCTTCCCAATCATGGCGTGGCTTGCCTTCATTATCCCAATCGGTGCGTGCATGTTCGCGGCGGTGGTCGAAAAAACGGATATTGTCGTCGCGCGCCTCGATTGGCTTGATCTCGCGTTCGATGAACTCGTCAAGCTCCGCAAGATAGTCGGTTATTTCGCGCGGAATTTCGAACAGCATTTCTTCACCTCTCCTACGGCCCCCGACGAAGACTGGCAGTCTGCATAGAGCAATTCAAGCCCGTTTAATCGCACGATTAAGTCAAAGCCTGTCGCAAAGCTGTCATAAACTGCTAGCCGCGCTGACCTATGTTCGCTATCGGACGCGGGCTATGGCCACTGTCGAACGTATTCAGGAAAACTTCCTCGCCAAGCATGAACGGCGCTTGCTGAACTGGCTGTGCCCGCGACTTCCAGCATGGGTGTCTCCTGACTTGCTCACCAGCATCGGCTTTGGCGGATCAATGGTTAGCGCGCTGGGCTATGTGCTGAGCAACGACAGCCGCGCCTGGTTGTGGCTCGCCGTCATCGGCTATTTTATCAACTGGTTCGGCGATTCCCTCGATGGCAGCGTTGCGCGCTACCGCAGGATTGAGCGGCCAAATTTCGGCTATTTTGTTGACCATAGCACTGACGCATTGGGAACCGTCATCCTGCTCGGCAGTATCGGGTTGAGTCCCTATGCGCGGCTTGATGTGATGCTGATCGTGCTGATCACCTACTTGCTGCTGTCGATCCATGCTTTCCTTGCCGCCAAGGTGGTCGATGAGTTTCGCCTATCCTATGTCGGCGCGGGGCCAACCGAATTGCGTCTGCTGCTGATCGCGATCACGCTGACCATGTACGCGCTAGGCCCGATGGCATCGCCATGGGCAGGGTTTACGGTGTTCGACGCCTTTGTGCTGGGTTTTTCGGCGATATTGCTGTCGCTGTTCGTTATTCAGACATTGCAGACCGCGCGCAAGATTGGGCAGCGGTAGATTTGGACGAGCGCAGCGCCGGTAACGCGATCCTTTCCCAATATTTCGTCACCCCGTGCTTGACACGGGGTCCCGCTTTTTTCGCGAGGCTTGACGAAGAGCGGGACCCCGCATCGAGTGCGGGGTGACGAGAAATTTTGGAGTTGGGTAGCGCGGTTAAAGCGTCTTGATAATCGCCGAAAAATCGAGACCGCCCTTCCCTGCGGAATCGAGCGCGGCGTAAAGCTCTGCCGCGCGCTCGCCCATAGGGACAGTGGCATCGACCGACTGCGCGGCCTCCATCGCCAGCTTCAGATCCTTCAACATCAGTGCGGTCGCAAAGCCGCCCTGATAGTCGTTGTCAGCGGGCGATTGCGGACCGACACCGGGAACAGGGCAATAGCTTGTCATCGACCAGTTCTGCCCCGACGCCTTTGATGAAATGTCATAGAATGTCTGCAGGTCGAGCCCCAGCTTTTCCGCCAGTTTGAAGGTCTCACAGGTTGCGATCATGCTTGCGCCGAGTAGCATATTGTTGCAGATTTTCGCCGCTTGGCCCGCGCCGGTTGCGCCTGCGTGAATCACCGCCTTGCCCATTGCCGACAAGATCGGCTCTGCACGCTCGAACGCATCATGCGCGCCGCCAACCATGAAGGTCAGTGTGCCGCCATTGGCCGCCGCGATCCCGCCCGAAACTGGCGCATCGACCATCGCATAGCCCTGATTGGCGGCATAGCCATTCACGGTGCGCGCAGTGTCGACGTCGATGGTGGAGCAATCGATGAGCAGAGCGTCGGTCGGCGCATGGCCGATGACATCATCTTCATAGACCCGCTCGACGATAGCTCCGTTGGGTAGCATTGAAACCACGGCTTCGGCGTCGGCGACCGCTTCGCGCACCGACGAAAAAGGCTTTGCGCCATTGTCGCTGGCCTTGGCAAGCGCAGCTTCGGAAAGGTCGAAAGCGTTGACCGCGTGGCCGGCCTTGACCAAATTGGCAGCCATCCCGCCGCCCATATTGCCCAGACCGATAAAGGTGATTTTCACTTTTTGTCCTCCCTAAAACGAAGTTTTGGGGAGGGGGACCATGCGAAGCATGGTGGAGGGGTATTTCCCCCGGATACCCCTCCACCACCCTTCGGGTGGTCCCCCTCCCCAAGCGTTGCTTGGGGAGGATTTACTTACCCGTCCAATTCCCCGGCCGCTTTTCGACAAAAGCCGCCATGCCTTCCTTCTGGTCTGCGCTGCCGAACAGCCCGTGGAACAACCGCCGCTCGAACAACACACCCTGCTGCAATGTCGTCTCGAACGCCGCGTTGACCATTTCCTTCGCGGCAATCGCCGCCAGCGGGGCCATGCCAGCGATCGTCTCGGCAGTCTTCACGGCTTCTTCGACCAAATCAGCCGACAGCACAACACGCGCCACCAGGCCCGACCGCTCCGCCTCCGCCGCATCCATCATCCGCCCGGTCAGGCACATTTCCATCGCCTTGGCCTTGCCGATCGCGCGCGTCAGCCGCTGCGAACCGCCCATGCCAGGGGTGACCGCGAGTTTGATTTCGGGCTGGCCGAATTTGGCATTGTCGCCCGCGATGATGAAATCCGCCATCATCGCAAGCTCGCACCCGCCACCCAGTGCGAAACCATTGACCGCCGCGATCCAAGGTTTGCGCGTCGCGGTGACCCGGTCGTATCCGGCAAAGAAATTGCTGCCATACATGTCGGCAAAGCTCTGCGCTGACATTTCCTTGATGTCGGCGCCTGCCGCAAAGGCCTTTTCGCTTCCGGTCAGCACAGCGCAACGCTGGCCATCATCGGCATCAAACGCGGCGAAGGCATCGATCAAATCGGCCAGCACCTGACTGTTAAGCGCGTTCAGCGCCTGCGGGCGGTTAAGCGTGATGAGCGTCACCGGCCCGCGCGTTTCGACAAGGATCGTTTCGTAACTCATAGCGGCTTCCATTCCTCATCCGCAGACAGCGGAGCAAAAATATCATCGAGCAAGGCGTCGGTCACCCCCTCGGGCGTTGCCGGATCCCATTTGGGCGCATTGTCCTTGTCGACGATCACGGCGCGCACGCCCTCTGCAAAGTCGGGGCGGGTCAAAACGCGCGAACCGATGCGATATTCCATGCGCATATTATCGGCAAAGTTGTTCATATTGTTGCTTTCCGAAAGCTGCCGCAATGCGACCTTGCACGTCTGCGGGCTTTTGGTGCGCAGCGTTGCCAGTTCCTTCATCGCCCAGTCGCCATCGTCGGCCTCAAGGCTCGCAAGGATATCCTCGAACCGGTCCGAGGCGAAATGGCGGTTTATCAGGAACAGATTGTCAACGATCCGCGCCTCTGGCGGGGTGGCCGAAAGCGTGCCCAATATGCCATCGATGCGCTCGATATCCTCGTGGCAAATCCTGGCCTTTGCCTCCGCCAGTGCTTCGCTCGGCAGATAATGCGTGGCCAGCCCAAGCGCGAGGCATTCTGCCCCGTCGAGCCGCGCGCCGGTCAGCGCAAGGAATGGCCCAACCCGCCCCTCAAGCCGCGACAGATACCATCCGCCGCCAACATCGGGGAAAAGCCCGATGCCCGTTTCCGGCATGGCAAAGCGGGTATTTTCAGTCGCCACGCGGAATTTCGCTGGCTGGGAAATCCCCACACCGCCGCCCATGGTAATCCCATCCATAAAAGCAACGACCGGTTTGGGATAGGTGAAGAGCAGGTGGTTCAGCTGATATTCGTCGTGGAAAAACTGCCGCCCGGCCTTGCCACCGTCATTGAGCGCAGAGTCGCGCAAAAAGGCGATATCGCCACCAGCACAGAAACCCCTGCCTTCGCTATGGTCGATAATGACGCATTTGACCTTGCGGCTTTTGCGCCATTTTTGCAGCGCCTCCACCATGGCATGGACCATGTCGAGCGTCAATGCATGCAGGCTGGAAGGCCGGTTCAGGCTGATAATGCCTGCATGGCCCTCTATCCGCGTCAATATTTCATCGGTCATTCGAATCGCTATGGCGCTGCGGACAGGTGAAGGCAACAATAGCCTAGGGTTGGGCTTCCTTAGCTTGTGTCGGGCAGCTGTTACTGCCTGAGCAGATCGCGTCCGACGATCATCCGCATCACCTGATTGGTGCCTTCAAGGATTGAATGCACGCGCAGGTCGCGCCAGAAACGCTCGATCGGGTAATCCCGCAAATAGCCATATCCGCCAAAGAGTTGCAGCGCCTTGTTCACAATCTCGCTGCCATTATCTGTCGAAAGCCGCTTCGCCATTGCCGAGAAGCGCGACTTGTCGGGCGCATTGGCGTTGACCTTCGCGGCTGCCAGATAAAGCAAGGCCCGCGCTGCCTCCAGATCGGTTGCCATATCGGCGAGCATGAACTGGGTGTTCTGGAAATCGGCCACCGGCTGGCCGAATTGCTGCCGCTCCTTGGTATATTTCACCGCTTCATCCAGGCAGCGCTGTGCCCCACCCAGCGAACAGGCGCCGATATTGAGCCGTCCGCCATCGAGCCCCGCCATCGCAAAGCGAAACCCCTCGCCTTCCGCGCCAACCCGGTTAGCGACGGGCACGCGGCAATCCTCGAAAATGACCTGCGCGGTGGGCGAAGCATTCCAGCCAAGCTTCTTTTCCGGCGCACCGAAACTGAGGCCCGGCGTGTCCTTTTCAACAACAAGGCAGGTGATGCCGCGCGTACGGTCATCGCTGGTACGTACCATGCAGACATAGATATCGTTATAGCCTGCGCCCGAGATGAACTGTTTAGTGCCGTTGAGGACATAATGGTCGCCATCCACCCGCGCGGTCGTTTTGAGTGCCGCAGCGTCGGAGCCTGAGCCCGGCTCTGTCAGGCAATAGCTGGCGATTTTCTCCATGCTGACGAGATCGGGCAGGAAGCGCGCTTTCAGCTCCGCCGAACCGAAACTATCAATCATCCATGCGGCCATATTGTGGATCGAGATGAAGGCGCTGGTCGCGGGGCAGCCATAGGCCATCGCCTCCATGATTAACGCCGCTTCCAGCCGGCCGAGCCCGATCCCGCCGCTCTCCTCTGATACATAGATCGAGCCAAAGCCAAGCTCGCCGGCGGCTTTCCAGACATCGACCGGATAATGGCTCGTCTCATCCCATTCCGCCGCAAAGGGCGTGATGCGGTCGGCGGTGAACTTGCGCGCCATATCCTGAATGGCGAGTTGATCGTCGGTGAGGTCGAATTGGGAGGTCATATTTTGTCCGTCGAAATGAATGGGTCGATGATCGTCAGCTGGGCGTCGATCACAAGGCCATGGTGCATATCTTCGCTGTAAAGCGTCGTTGCCCCATTGGCCAAGGCAACTGCAACGATTACTGCATCATAGAAGGATAGTTCATATCGATCTGCCAGCCACACCGCGTTCAAATTGGCCTCATCGTTTACGGGACAGATGCGGCCAACAGCATTGCGCAACAGTCTTAAGTCGTAGTCGATATCGCCCCAATTTCGATTTAATTTGCGGCGCACTGACGAGGCATATTCGTTCAGCACCTGGACGCTGAGAAAGTCGGTTTTGTCCAAAATGTCTTTTGCTTGATCGGCCTTACTCCCTTCAACCGCCAAGGCATAAAAGGCGACATTCGTGTCGATGGTTACCATCGGTCCACGGCCGGTCGCCAATTGGCTTCTTCACGATCGAATTTCCAGTCAGCAGGCAGTGTTAGACGGCCCTTACGGATTTCTGCCAACGCAGCTTTGCGACGCGCTTCTTTTGCGTCTGCCCGAGCGGTTTCAAGGTCCGCTTCAAGACCGGCGGTCGGAAGGCTGCCACCTTCCTTCAGATCATATTTTTCGACCAGTTCACGAGGCAAGCGCACTGCGAGACTGTTGCCCCATTTTCCGATGTGCATGTTCATGGCAGATTCTCCGAATATCCATGTGGATATCCTAAAACACTGTAAAGGTCAATTCGCCCGCAACACCTGCTCTTTGAAAAGGCGGTTCATTACCTCCACTTCATTGCGCTCGAACCAGCGCGGGCCTTTGGTGCCGCGCTCCCATGAAAGCATCTGGACCAGCGTGCCGTTCGCATCGGCTTTGACCGGCAAGGGCAGCTTGCCCATGGGATCGGCATAGGCCTCGTCTGCGGTGATGATGGTCCAGCCGTCCTTGCGGAGCGCCCTGACCAGATCCTCGATATAAAGCGCCGCGAGGTCGGTTTCGTGTAGCAGAAGCACCTGCGCTGGCGCACGTCCAAGCGTGCGGCGGGCAAGGCTGTCGGCGAAATTGGCCGACATCACGTGCGTTTCGATATAGAGGTCACGCAAACCGTCCAAATCCATCGGTTTCCCAGCCGCATTTGCCTTCACGGTCAGGCTTTCCAGATACCAGTCCCAGCCGTCGGCGGTCACATAACCGTGACGCAACCCCATCGAGGTGAGCGCCCCACGCACCGCGTCACGTTTGGTAACATTGCGGTTCCCCTCATCTAGCTGCGGGAACCGGAACCAAGGGCGATAGCCGGGATGCGCCTTCAGCCATGTTTCGGCTTCGGCGATATCGGCGATGAAGCTTTCTGCCGACACATTCGACAGCACCTTGTGCGTCGCCGTGTGGTTGGCGAGCACATGCCCCGCCTTGGCATAGGTCAGCAAATCGGCCTCATTACGTCCGCCCGCATTCAGTCGCCCCGGATTGGCGAAGAACGCCGCCTGTCTGACCCCCGCCCGGGCAAGCGCCGCGCGCAACATCTGCGGACGGACCGCCGGGTCAAGAAACGCTCCCGCTCCGCGCGGCGCATCGTCAAAGGTGATGGCAATGCGTTTGTCGCCTAAGGCTGAATTCTGCTTCGGTGATGTTACATTGTCCGTCGCCAAGGCCAGAGCCATGCCTAACGCCAATAAGGCAGCAAGGTCGAAGAGCAGTACAAAGCCCCAAGGTAATGCGGCGATTTTGCGGAACAGATTGTTCAAAACAGACGCTCCCTAACGGAACGTTAGAATTCCAAGATCGCGGTTCCTTTTCCAGCGGCATTTTCCGCCCACTGTCCCAAAACCGGATTAGGCGGCCACAAAATGGTCACCCCCATGAGAAGAACATACGATATTTGCAATTTTCCGGATCGGGTTCGGCTTCGTCGAACATATCTACGCGATCGATAGCTGCATATTGCGCAGCTGTTATCCGACGCGGTGAGTTGAAATATACTGCACCTTTTTTGCCGTTCCAGATGGCGACCGAATAGCCGTCATCCACCTTGCGCTCGGCATATCGAACGTGGCCTTTGCCGGTCATTTTGTCGATCTTGCGGCCCTTTGGTTCGCTTGCCCATCCAATGGCGCGAACCTCCATCTCGCCAAAGTCGCCTTCCCACGAAAAATTTGCGCTATGAATGCCTGCTTGAAGCGGAACAATGCGTTCGCTTTCCTGCATTTCTATGATCGCTGCATAGGCACAGAATTTTCCCGGACCGTCAAACGAGTGGCGTTCTTCCGGCTGCGATGCCGCAGCAACAAACAGTGCCAAAAATGCGATCAATGCCCGGTACAAATCTCACCCCATCGTCGGAATGATAAAGGCATTCGAGCCATCGCCGCCGCCATCGGGCCAGCGGGCGGTGATTTTCTTGACCTTGGTCCAGAAACGCAGGCCTTCCATGCCATATTGGTCGGTATCGCCAAAGCCACTGCGCTTCCAGCCGCCAAAGCTGTGATAGGCAACCGGCACTGGGATCGGCACATTAATGCCAACCATGCCGACATTGACTCTGGCTGCAAATTCGCGCGCGGCGTGGCCATTACGCGTGAAGATGGCGACGCCATTGCCATATTGGTGCTTGCTGGGCAGCGACAGCGCGGTTTCGAAATCGGGCGCGCGCACGATCTGCAGCACCGGCCCGAAAATCTCTTGGCGGTAGCTTTCCATGTCGGTGGTGACATGATCGAGCAATGTCGGGCCGATGAAATAGCCTTCCTCATGCCCCTGCAGCTTGAAGCCACGGCCATCGATCACAAGCTCCGATCCTTCATCGACCGCCGTCTGGATCCAGCCCTCGACCCGCGCCTTGTGCTCCGCCGTCACGACAGGGCCATAATGCGCATCGGCATCGGTCGATACGCCAACGCGCAATCCATGGATCGCGGGGATCAATTTCGCCTTCAACGCCTCTGCCGTATCGTCACCCACCGGCACCACCACGGGCAGCGCCATGCAGCGTTCGCCCGCCGAGCCATAGGCCGCGCCGGTCAGGTCGTTTACGACCTGATCGAGATCGGCGTCGGGCATGACGATGCCGTGATTCTTCGCTCCGCCCATCGCCTGCACGCGCTTTCCCGCCGCAACGCCGCGATTATAGACATAGTGCGCAATGTCCGAGGAGCCGACGAAGCTGACCGCGCTGATTGCTGGATGGTCGAGGATCGCATCGACCATCGCCTTGTCGCCGTGGACGACCTGGAAAATCCCCTCGGGCATGCCAGCCTCCAGAAACAGTTCTGCGAGGCGCACGGGCACCGAAGGATCGCGTTCCGAAGGTTTCAGGATGAAGGCGTTGCCAACCGAAGTTGCCATTGCGCCCATCCACAGCGGGATCATCGCGGGGAAGTTGAACGGCGTGATGCCTGCACCAATGCCCAGCGGCTGCCGCATCGAATAGACATCGATCCCCGGCCCCGCGCCCTGGGTATATTCGCCCTTCATCACATGCGGCAGGCCGCAGCAGAATTCGACAACCTCAAGGCCCCGCTGGATATCGCCCTTGGCATCGGCGATAACCTTGCCATGTTCGGCGCTGAGCATCTGGGCAAGTTCATCCATATTGCGCTCGATCAGCGCTTTATATTCGAACATCACGCGCGCGCGGCGCTGCGGGTTCATCGCCGCCCAACCGGGCTGCGCCTTTTGCGCCGCAGCAACGGCAAGGTCGAGCACAGCAGCATCGCCCAGCGCGACGCGCGCTTGCACGCCGCCATTATTGGGGTCCATCACGTCCGCAAAACGCGACGCAGCGGGCGCTCCGCCGACAAGGAAATGGTCAATCTCGCGCATGGCTTTTCGTTTCCGCTATTGTGACTGTTATGCCGGTGCCTTGGGACAGGCCCGAGCATTTTGCAAGGCAGCGAAGCGAACCAATCGTCGCCGCGATAGGAAAAAGAGGTTGGCGTGCCGCGCCAAAGCTTGCTAAGCGCCGCGCACCGCAACCCGTTTGCGAACGCACCCATAGCTCAGCTGGATAGAGCGCTGCCCTCCGAAGGCAGAGGTCAGAGGTTCGAATCCTCTTGGGTGCGCCATTTCCGAAATGCGAATAGAAATTGATGGCCGGGGCTTCAGCCGAGCTTGCCCCAAGCATAATTACGATGGCTGAACAGGCCACGCCAGTTCGGGCGCGGCCTGTGGGCCGAGTGTTCGGGCGCCACATTGGCAGCCCGGATCGCACGACGGATTTTCGGCGGACCAGCGTCTTCGCCCCTGTCAGGACAAAGGTCGATATGCTGTGTCAACAACGCTTTTCCGGGCGGCATTCAGAAAAAATAGCCGCCTAGCAAGGCTATCATCATTCCGACAGCCAGAAAGAGCGAAATCCACAGCACGTAGCGAACGCCCATGCCGGTTTTGCCCGCGCGGGCATCTTCTTTATCGACGATCATAGCGAGAACCTAAAACAGGATTGCGACGACGATGAGCAGCAGGACGAGTCCGCCGATGCTGATACCAACAGTTCTACCCATAATGGCTCTCCTTAATAAAACTGGCCGCGAACCGCGCCGTTGGGATGCTCGGATGTTGAAAGCTGGATGTAATAGGCACCCGAACTCCGCTCGAGCGCGCTTTCGACCCACTCGCTGCGCTTCACGCAGTTTTTCCAGCCTCCTTCATTGGCTTCGCGCAAACGCATCACCAACCTACCATTGGTGCCCTTGCCGCCGCGATAAATGGCAGCGCCGGTCACCATGCCCAGATTGCGGACATTGTTCACATCATAGCAAATCTGGTCGAGTTCATCGGAAATGCTGAGTTCGGCGCTGGCCGAGCCATCTGGATCGCCGCGACCAACCACTTCACTGCCGGTCAGAACAGCACGTTTCGTGTCGGCAACAGCTTCGGCGACGCCCTCTTCGATTGTGCCGCACGCCGCTGTTGCGAGCAGGGCAGGGGCGAGAATCATTGCGCTTGTGCGGGAAAATTGTACCACGATCATCTCCTGTGATTTTATGGTTTCGATAACGGGTGCCCGGCAGCGATGTTCCCGTGGAGAGCATTTTCCCTTGCGGACGAAACAAAAGTGGCCCTCAAGCGTTGGACGGCAGGAAGGGTCTGACTTTTGAAAAAAACTGCGACTGCAATCTTGCTGTTCGGACTTTACGGACAGCCTGTGGACGCCCGGCAACCGGGGTCAGACCAGCCGATTATCAGCGATGAGGAACTGGACGAGGCGATCCCCAGCCTCGATGATCCTGCGATGGAAAGCATCGAGGATTGGCAAAAGGCGCAGGATGCCAAAGAAGGCCCTGCGCCCAACCCCGCGCTCGATGACAATGATAGCTTTGAGACCTTACCCGATCCGCCGATGACCGACCCGTTGCTCGATGAGCCGTTGCCGCCGCTCGACAGTTTCGATGCAGAACCGCCCGATGCGCCGACAATAGGTGCCGACAGCGATGCAGAACAGGCGGTGCGCTACACCTTGCGATTGGAGGGGTTGGGTCCGCCGTCTACCAGCGGTGGCGATAGCGGAGCGGTTGTGCCAGTGGACACTTTGCGCAACGTACGCAGCCGCTTTTTCGACCTGTCGGAGCTGGATAATGATGGCCGGGCCGACAACCGGGCCACGCTTGGTGCAAGGGCGCGTGCGGACCAGCAATTGCTGCTCGATATATTGTCGAGCGAAGGGTTTTTCGACGCACAGGTGAATATCGCCGTGCAACCGGCGGCCGCTGCGGGCGATCCGGTGACGATAGTGCTCACCACCGTCACCGGCAAACGCTATTTCCTCGGCGAAATTGCCTTCGACGCACAGCCAACACTGCCCCCCGATCTGATCAGCAGCAATTTTGTGCCGAAGCGCGGCGATCCGATCGTTGCGGACACGATATTGGCCGCAGAGGCCAATATCGCCGTCAAGCTTCCCGAAAATGGCTACCCCTTTGCGAAGACCGGGCAGCGTGACATATTGCTCGACGGTGACACCGGTGTTGGCGATTATAGGCTGCCCGTGGATGTTGGTGCGCGCAGCTATTTCGGGACGATCCGCACAGAGGGCAATCTTGCCTTTGATGCCGATCATGTCGCACTACTGAGCCGGTTCGACCAGGGCGAGCTTTATGATGTGCGCAAGGTCGATGATCTGCGTGCCGCGCTGGTTGCAACGGGGCTACTGTCATCGATTTCGGTTGAACCGGTGCCGAGTGAGGCAAGAGCGCCCGATGGTACAGCCTATGCCGACTTGCTGGTGCGGCAGGAGGCCGGGCCTCCGCGCACGCTTGCGGCAAGTGCCGGCTATGGCACCGGCCAGGGTCTTCGGCTGGAGGGCAGCTGGACGCATCGCAACCTGTTCCCGCCCGAAGGGTCGCTTGCCATCGCCGGCATATTGGGTACGCAAGAGCAGGCATTGAGCATTGCCTTTGCCCGCGCCAATGCTGGACGACGCGACCGCAATGTCGAATTGTCGCTATCGGCGCTGCGCAACGATTATGAAGCGTTTGAGGCCTTTACCGGAAGGTTGGCAGGCCAGATCAGCTATGTCTCCACGCCGATCTGGCAGAAGAAGTTCACCTACAGCTTTGGCCTTGAACTGCTCGGCACTTATGAAGATGCGTTCGATTTCAGGCGGGGGGCCCGGGATGGACGGATCTATTATGTTGCCGCCCTGCCGGGTCAGGTCGGTTTCGACCGGTCGGACGATTTGCTCAACCCGACCCGCGGCTTTCGCCTGAACCTGAAACTGTCGCCCGAAGCCTCGCTGGGCACCGGCTCACAATTTTATCTGCGCAGCCTGTTGGAAGGGACCTATTACTACCCCGTCACCGATGCGCTTGTGATTGCGGGGCGTGCGCGACTGGGTTCGATAACGGGAGCGGCACGGTCGTTGATTGCACCATCGCGACGCTATTTTGGCGGCGGCGGTGGATCGGTGCGCGGATTTGGTTTCCAGCAGCTGGGCCCCAAGGCCCCCAATGGCGATCCCGTCGGCGGGCGCAGCCTGAACGAGGCTGCGGTTGAAGCGCGGTACCGGTTCGGAAATTTTGGTGTCGTCGGCTTTGTCGATGCGGGCAGTGTAGGTGACGAAGGCGCGTTCGACGGCAGTGCTGACTCGCATGCCGGGGCGGGTCTTGGCCTGCGGTACGACACCGCCATCGGGCCGATCCGGCTGGATGTCGCCCGCGCGGTGAACCGGGTCCGCTGGACCCGCAATTCGCTCTCTACATCTCGATCGGCCAGGCCTTCTGATGGCCGAGGCGCCGACCACGGACGAGCCGGGCCTGCCCGAAGAGCGCGCGGCCCGCAG
>ERZ1066122.183-NODE-183-length-68942-cov-15.057529_pt1 | contig 68942 bp, 63 predicted proteins | sample MGYA00382769_ERZ1066122 | MGnify/ENA primary metagenome ERZ1066122 (study PRJEB33369, sample SAMEA5778352) | biofilm metagenome | biome: Industrial cooling water; feature: Water cooling tower basin; material: Biofilm | place: United Arab Emirates | collected... | reverse complement strand
GCAAGCTGATCGCCAATTTCGTGCGCCATGTCTGCGGCCTCAAGGGCGATTGGACCATGGCCGAGTTCCGCAAGACCAAGATTGCCGAAATCCGTGCGCAGGTGGGAAGCCAGCGGGTGATCTGCGGACTTTCGGGCGGGGTCGATTCGGCGGTGGCCGCCGTGCTGATCCACGAGGCGATCGGCGATCAGCTCACCTGCGTCTTCGTCGACCACGGGCTGATGCGCATGAACGAGGCCGAGCAGGTCGTGACCCTGTTCCGCGATCACTACAACATCCCGCTCGTCCATGTGGAGGCGGAAAGCCTGTTCCTTGGCGGCCTCGCCGGGCTCACCGATCCGGAAGCCAAGCGCAAGTTCATCGGCAAGACCTTCATTGATGTGTTCGAGGCCGAAGCCGCCAAGATCGGCGGTGCGGACTTCCTCGCACAAGGCACGCTTTATCCCGATGTGATCGAATCGGTCTCTTTCACCGGCGGGCCTTCGGTAACGATCAAGAGCCACCACAATGTCGGCGGGCTCCCGGAACGCATGAACATGGCGCTGGTCGAACCGCTGCGCGAACTGTTCAAGGACGAAGTGCGCGATCTCGGCCGCGAGTTGGGTCTGCCCGATGCCTTCGTCGGCCGCCATCCCTTCCCCGGCCCCGGCCTCGCGATCCGCATTCCGGGCGAAGTCACCAAGGAACGCTGCGACATCCTGCGCAAGGCTGACGCGATCTACCTCGAGGAAATCCGCAATGCGGGCCTTTATGATGCGATCTGGCAGGCCTTCGCGGTGCTGCTGCCGGTCAAGACGGTGGGTGTCATGGGCGACGGGCGCACCTATGATTCGGTTTGCGCGCTGCGGGCTGTCACCTCGACCGACGGGATGACCGCGGATGTCTATCCCTTCGATGCCGGTTTCCTCGGGCGGGTTGCCACGCGGATTGTCAACGAAGTGCAGGGCATCAACCGGGTGGTCTATGACTACACCTCGAAACCGCCCGGCACCATCGAATGGGAATAGGGCAAAACGCGCCCCCTTTCCGCGCCTCGCGCGTTTCTGCTAACACCTGTTTGTACCTGTCAACGAGGGCTCTGATCCGTGACTCACTCGCTCCGCCTGATTGCCTGTTCTGCCGCGCTTGGTCTGGCGCTGGTTGCCTGCTCGCCTGCTTCCGAGAGTAACAGCGCCGGTGAGACCGCTGCCGCCCCCGCAACCCCGGCGGCGGAAGGCGAATGGACCATCGACAGCGCCGCCTCGCACCTCGATTATGTCTCGATCAAGGCGGGGGAGGTGGCCGAGGCTAACCGCTTCGAAAAGCTCACCGGCACGGTTGGTGCCGATGGCGCAGCCCGCGTCGAAATCGATCTCGCATCGGTCAACACCGGGGTCGAGATCCGCGACGAACGCATGCGCGAGATCTTCTTCCAGGTTGCCGATTTCCCCTCGGCGACTGTCACCGCGCAGCTTGATCCCCAGCAATTCGCCGCGCTTGAAGTCGGCCAGGTGGTCGTCCAGCCGCTTGCCGCCAAGGTCGCGGTCAAGGGCATGGAAGCCGATGTCGCCGCCGAAGTGCAGGTCGCACGGGTCAGCGATGATCGTGTGATCGCCACCACCACGCGCCCGATCATCATCACCACCGACATGTTCGGTCTGACCGATGAACTGGGCGAATTGCGCGCACTGGCGCAGCTGCCTTCGATCTCGCCGGCTGTCCCGGTGACCTTCACGCTCGCTTTCACACGCTGATTCGCCGGCTGGCGAAGGGATCTGCGGCGCGCGGGGCACGGCCTTGCGCGCCGCATGACGTTACGGCGTGCGCCACCAAACCTAGGCCTCACCAAAAGCAGGCTTGAAAGCCTCGGCTATCTCGGCTTGTCTCCCGCCCAAACACGCATTCCAACGGGAGAGACCACGCCATGAAGACCGCCATCACCGAAATGTTCGGAATCCAGCACCCCATCATTCAGGGCGGGATGCACTATGTCGGGTTTGCCGAGATGGCGGCGGCGGTCTCGAACGCCGGAGGGCTCGGGATCATTACCGGCCTCACGCAGGGCACGCCCGAAAAGCTCGCCAATGAAATCGCGCGCTGCAAGGACATGACCGACAAGCCGTTCGGGGTGAACCTCACCATCCTGCCGACCTTGACCCCGCCCGATTATCCGGGCCTTGTCAAGGCCGTGATCGACGGGGGTGTGAAAGTGGTCGAAACGGCGGGCCGCAACCCGGTCGATCTGCTGCCCGCGCTGAAAGACGCGGGGATCAAGGTGATCCACAAGTGCACCTCGGTGCGCCACTCGCTCAAGGCGCAGGAGATCGGCTGCGATGCGGTGAGCGTCGACGGGTTCGAATGCGGCGGCCATCCGGGCGAGGATGATGTGCCGAACTTCATCCTGCTGCCGCGCGCGGCGGACGAACTGGAGATCCCCTTCGTCTCCAGCGGCGGCATGGCCGATGGGCGCAGCCTTGTCGCCAGCCTCGCGATGGGCGCGCAGGGGATGAACATGGGCACCCGCTTCATCGCCACCAAGGAAGCCCCGGTGCACGAGAACGTGAAGCAGGCGATCCTCGCCGCGTCCGAGCTCGACACTCGCCTCGTCATGCGCCCGCTGCGCAACACCGAACGCGTGCTCAACAACGCCGCGGTCGAGCGCCTGATCATCAAGGAGAAGGAGCTGGGCGATGCCATCACCATCCAGGACATCCTGCCCGAAGTCGCCGGGGTCTACCCCAAGATCATGATGGAAGGCACGATGGATGCAGGCGCGTGGAGCTGCGGCATGGTCGCCGGGCTGATCCACGACATCCCGACCTGTCAGGAACTGATCGACCGGATCATGCTGCAGGCGGAGGAAATCATCGCCCGCATGCAGGCGATGGCGCGCGCCTGAGCCTAGTTCTGCTTGACGCGGGTGTAGGGGATGAAATCCTCGAACCTGACAGCAGCGCGCGGCACGCCGAGCCCGCGATCGAAGGTTTCCGCAATATCCGTCCGGCAAATCTCGACCCCGCTGGTGGTCTCAAGCCGCTTGATCGAAAGCGCAAAGCGCCGCGCAATGTCCTGCGGGCGGGTGGTGCGCTGGACATAGAGCGTATCGCCCTGCCCGAAGACATAGGCGGTGCCATCAATCGTGCGCATGGGCTGGCCTGATCCGAGGCTGCGGATGCAGCGCAGCGGTTGGCCCGCGACACGGCCTTCAAGCAGCTTGGCAAGCTCGGCCTCGCCCTTGTTCGGCGCGGCGGGCTGATCATCCGCCAGCGCGGCTGCGCCCAACGCAGGTATCAGCGCCAGCCCCAAAGCAGCGCGCCGCATCATGGCGTTTTGCCCTGCGCATCCGCGCGTTTCGCGACGCGGGTATAGGGAACGAAATCTTCAAAGATGACACCCCCGGTGAAGAAACCCGCGATCGGATCGATGGTTGTCGCGACATCTGCGCGGCACAATTCCCCACCGCTGAAGCGCTGGTTGATCAGCGCGTTGCGGCGGTCGATATCCTGCGGGCGGGTGGTGCGCTGGACATAGATGGTGGCGCCATCGCCGAAGACATAGGCGGTGCCATCGATCATCCGCATTCGCAGATTGGGGCGCGAAGGGATACACCGCACCGGCTCGCCCGCGACACGTCCTTCGAGCATTTTGGCGAGCTTGGCCTCGCCTTCGTTTCCAGGCGCGGGTTCGTCAGCGCCAAGCGCCGGCAAGGCGGCAATCGTGGCAAGGCCCACCAGCACAGGCTTCCAGACATCACGGGCAAAGCGCAGCATCGGCAACTCCCTCGACAGGTGGCGACACCATGCCGCCGCCTCGCTGAACCCGTGCTGACTGGCCTTTTCAGCCGCGTGCCGGGCTGGCGCCGGAAGCGATGTCGGGCAGGCTTGCCTGATCCGCGCCATCCGCCGGGCCGCCTTTCAATACGAAGCGCCGGTCACAATAGCCGCAATCGACATAGCCGTGCTCGTCGATTTCGAGATAGATGCGCGGATGGCCCAGCGCCGCCGGGCGGAAGCCCGCGCCGCCACGAATGCCGCTCGCGCCGTCACAGCTGACGCGGCGCGTATCGACCAGCAGAACTTCAGGTGGTGCAAGTGTCATGGGTATCAGCCGATAATCGCACACGGGCAAGAGCGCAATTCTCTTTGCACCCGTGCAGCGGCTCACCTAATGCGGGGCCGCCATGTCGACAGAGCCTGCCATTCGTATCGCCAACCTCACCAAACGCTATGCCGCGCCCAAAGGCGCGAAAGGCGCGGATGCGGCGGGCAAGCTCGCGCTCGACGGGGTGAGTTTCGATGTGCCGCAGGGGGCGATCTTCGGCCTGCTCGGCCCCAATGGGGCGGGCAAGTCGACGCTGATCAACACGCTCGCAGGGCTCGTCAACAAGACGTCGGGCAGTGTCGAGATCTGGGGCTTTGATATTGATCGCGACCGCCGCAATGCCAGCCGCGCCATCGGGATCGTGCCGCAGGAAATCGTGTTCGATCCGTTCTTCTCGCCCTTCGAGGTGCTGGAGAATCAGGGCGGCTTCTACGGCATCCCCGCGGGCCAGCGCCGCAGTGAGGAATTGCTGGCGGCGGTGCATTTGTCGGACAAGCGCAACGCCTATGCCCGCGCGCTTTCGGGCGGGATGAAGCGCCGCCTGCTGATTGCCAAGGCGATGGTGCACTCCCCGCCGATTCTCGTGCTGGACGAGCCGACCGCCGGGGTCGATGTCGAACTGCGCCGCCAATTGTGGGAGCTGGTGACAGAGCTGAACCGCGAAGGTGTCACCGTGGTGCTCACCACCCACTATCTCGAGGAAGCCGAGGAATTGTGCGACACCATTGCCATCATCAACCATGGCAAGCTGATCGCCAACAAGCCGACTCGTGAGCTGGTGGCGATGGCGCGCGAGAAGATCGTGCGGCTCGAAGTGGCCGATGATATCGCCGCACTGCCGCAGGCCGAGGTGTTCGGCGCATGCGAGCTGATCAATCCGCGCACCCTTGAGATCACCTATGATCGCGATCGGGCCAGTGCCGGGCAAGTACTCGCGCTGGTGCAGCAGGCGGGGCACACCATCCTCGATGTCACCACCCGCGAGCCTGATCTTGAAGATGTCTTCGTCCAACTGACCAGCGCCGCTGCCTGATCGCGCTTGCTCGCCGTGGCAAGGCGAGGCATGGCTTGGCCCATGAGCCAGAACAACCCCTCGTCCTCTGCTGCGGCCACGCCGGGCCACGCCGCGCCGCATGATGTCATCATCATCGGATCGGGTGCCGCCGGGCTGACTGCCGCGCTCGCGCTGGCCCAGCACAAGCGCGTGCTGGTGCTGGCCAAGGGAACGCTGACCGGCGGATCGACGGCGTGGGCACAGGGCGGGATCGCTGCCGTGCTCGATGCCGGCGACACCTTTGAAGATCACATCCGCGACACCATGGTGGCAGGCGCGGGCCTCAATGATCTGGCGGCGGTGCAATTCGTGATCGAGCGCGCGCCCAAGGCGATCGATCGGCTGTGCGAGCTTGGCGTGCCGTTCAACCGCGAAGCCCACGCCTTGCATCTGACGCGCGAGGGCGGCCATTCGCACCGGCGGATTGTCCATGTCGATGATGCGACCGGCTGGGCCGTCCAATCGGCGCTGCTGGCCGCGGCCGAAGCGCATCCCAACATCACCCTGCTCGCCGGGCGCACCTGCATTGATCTGATCACCGATCGCCACCGCGAGGAGTTCTCCGCTGCCGGGCGCGCCTGGGGCGTCTATGCGCTCAACGAAGAAACCGGGCGGGTGGAACGCCATGTTGCCCGCGCCACCATTCTGGCGACCGGCGGGGCGGGCCGCGTCTACCAGTTCTCCACCGCGCCGCGCGGCGCAACCGGCGATGGCATTGCGATGGCGTGGCGCGCGGGGGCGCGGGTCTCCAACATGGAGATGATGCAGTTCCACCCGACCTGCCTTTACAATCTCGATGTGAAGAACTTCCTCATCACCGAAGCCGTGCGCGGCGAAGGCGGACGGCTGATCAACCCGCGCACCGGGCAGCGCTTCATGCGGCTCTATGATCCCGAACGGCTCGAACTGGCGCCGCGCGATGTCGTTGCCCGCGCGATCGATGCCGAGATCAAGCGCCACGGGCTCGATTACGTCCATCTCGATATCAGCCACCAGCCGGCAGACTTCGTGCGCAGCCATTTCCCGACGATCCACGAAAAGCTGCTGGGGCTTGGCATCGACATGACCGTGCAGCCGATCCCGGTGGTGCCCGCGCAGCATTACACCTGCGGCGGGGTGGTCGTCGGTCTCGATGCGCGCACCGATATTCCGGGGCTGTGGGCGGCGGGCGAATGCACCGAAAGCGGCCTCCACGGCGCGAACCGCCTCGCGTCCAACAGCTTGCTCGAATGCTTCGTTTTCGGCGAGGCCGCGGCGGAAGATATTCTCGCCCGCTGGGACGAACTGGCCGAACCGCCGGCGATCCTGCCGTGGGATGAAAGCCGCGTCACGGATTCGGATGAAGAGGTGGTGATCAAGCAGAACTGGACCGAAATCCGCCGCTTCATGTGGAATTATGTCGGCATCGTGCGCACCACCAAGCGGCTGGAGCGCGCCCACCATCGCATCCAGCTCCTGAAGCGCGAGGTCGAGGATTACTATGGGTCCTTCCGCGTCACCACCGACCTGATCGAGTTGCGGAACCTGTTGCAATCTGCTGAGTTGATTGTGAAATCGGCCCTGCAACGCAAGGAAAGCCGCGGTTTGCACTACACGCTTGATTATCCCGATCTGATCGATCCTCCGCGCGACACGGTGCTGGTACCGTGACGGCCGCGCTCGGCTTGGCGGCCGCTGCGCTGGCGGCGGCTGCGCCGCTCGCCGCGCAGGATGATCCCGCGCCTGCCTCGACCAACGCCATCGTCGTCAATGCCAAGCGCTCCGGCGCACCGATGTGGACCATCGAGACGCCCACCGGCATCGTCATTCTCGTGGGCGAGATGCGCAATGTCCCCAAATCGACCCCGTGGCAGCCCGAGCGGCTGGAAGAAGCCACCGCCGAGGCGAACCGGGTGATCCTTGGCGTGAAGCCCAAGATCTCGCCCGGCGATATCTTCCGGCTGATCTTCAAGGGCGGGCAATTCACCAAGCTGCCCGACAAGACCGTGGCAAGCGACTATCTCACGCCCGAACAATATGCGCGCCTCTCCGCGCTCGAAGCCGAGTATGACGCTGATTTCGCGCGCAAGAGCTTCCTGATGACGGCGTTTGATTTCCTGACCAAGCGGCTGCGCTTCAACAAGGATACCGTCGATGATGCGGGTGATGTCGTAAAGAAGGCCGCCAACCGCGCCAATGTGCCGACAAGCCGTGCAGGCGCGATCCGCGGCAAGGACATGCTCGACAGCCTCGCCATGGCCGAACCGGCCGATCACATCCCGTGCCTTGAGGCCGCGATGACAGCGGCGGAAATCGGCCCCGAACTGGTCGAGAAGCGCGGTGCCGATTGGCGCGCATTCCGCATTCCCGAGGTGATGAACAACCCGCTTGAAATCGCCCTGTCGCGCTGCTGGCCGTGGGCTGATCCCGACGTGGGGAACGAGCTTCGCACCATCTGGGTCGAACAGATCACCGCTGCGTCCACGGCCGACGGGGTGACGCTGGCGGTGGTGCCGCTGCGGGTGCTGGCGGAAGATGGCGGCGTGCTCGATCAGCTCGAAGCGCAAGGCCTGCCCATTGGCGGCCCTGTCTGGCGCAAGTGATAGACGCGCGTTAGTCTCTCCCGACAACAGGGGAGAGACACTGCCATGCCGACTGCCACCGCCAACGGAATTCCGATCCATTACGAAGATCACGGCGATCCCGCAGCCCCGGCGATCCTGCTGATCATGGGATTTGGCGCGCAGTTGACCTTGTGGCCGATCGAGCTGGTCGATGCGCTGACCGCTCAAGGCTTCCGGGTGATCCGCTTCGATAACCGCGATATTGGCCTGTCGCACAAGCTCGACGGGGTCAAAGCGCCCGGCCCGGTCAAGCTGACTCTGGTGCGCAAGCTCGGGATGACCCCGCGCGTGCCCTACACGCTTTCCGATATGGCCGATGATGCGGCGGGGCTGCTTGATGCGCTCGGGATCGCGAGCGCGCATATCGTGGGGGCGAGCATGGGCGGGATGATCGCGCAGCGCTTTGCCCATCGCCATCCGGCGCGCACGCGCTCGCTCATCAGCATCTTTTCGACCACCGGCAATCCCAAGCTGCCGCCCGCGCGCAAGGAAGCGATGGAGGTGCTGATCAAGCGGCCCGACAGCCTTGAGGAAGCGGCGCTGGTGGCGCATGGCATGAAGCTCGCCCGCACCATCGGTTCGCCCGGCTTCCCGACTGACGAGGAACGCCTGCGCGCCAATGTCACCGCCGCGGTGCGCCGTTCGGTCTATCCGCAAGGGCCGACCCGCCAGCTCGCCGCGATCATTGCCGATGGGGACCGGCGCCGCATCCTGCAAAGCCTCGATGTGCCGACGCTGGTGCTGCATGGCGAGGATGATCCGCTGATCCCGGTCGCCGCCGGGCATGATACCGCCGCGCATATCCGCGGCGCGCGGCTGCGCACGATCCCCGGCTGGGGGCATGATCTTCCGCTTGCGCTGATTGATGATCTGGCGGGAGAGATCGGCGGCCACGCCCGTGGCGTCTGACCGCGCGCCTCCCCCTGCGCAAAAGGTGACGCCTGACCGGATTCCTGCTAGAATCCGACTCGTCTTCGTGGGTGGAGAAAGGCGTCGCGCAACCGGGTCCGCAAGCGGGGAGGGCATTGCGATGAAGGTCGAACACGGCACGCTGGTGATGGTCGCTGACGGGACGAAGCTGCTGTTGCTGCGCAACGAGGGGGACGAGAAATATCCTGTCCTCCAAACCTTCCTGCACGAGCGGCAGGATAATCCTGCTACGCACGAGCAAGGTGCCGATGCGCCGGGCCGCAGCTTTGCCAGCACCGGGGCTGCGCGCAGCAGCTATCAGGAAACCGATTGGCACCAGCAGGCCGAAGACGCCTTTGCGCGCCATGCGGCCGCCTTGCTGGAAAAGGCTGCGGCTGATCATCCCGGCGCAGGGGTGGTGGTGATCGCCGCACCGCGGACGCTCGGCGCCATGCGCGGGCATTATGGGCAGGTTACGAGCACGCGCTTGCTCGCTGAAATCGACAAGGATCTCGCCGATCATCCGACCGATGATGTGATCGCGGCGCTCGCCGCGCATTGAAGCCTTTGCTACCCCGGCATGGCCGCGCCGGACACAGCGCTTTGCGCAACAATCCTGCCTGTCTGTGAGCGAAAGATTCAAGGGTTGATTCACAAGATTCAATCACCAAATTTTTCTTCACAGATTCAATTTGGGGCTTGCGGGTCTCGCGACTCAAGCTTTGTCCACGCGTCGCGCCGTTTGGCGACCCTAAAAGGGCCGCGCGCGACTGCCCCGAACGGTTAATCGCCGGTTGACGGGATTCCTCCGCTGATTCATCATCTAGTGGTCAGGTTCGAAGAAGACCCCCAATTGCTTGATGTGCTGGCTGCTCTCCTGAGGGGAACAGGGCCGCAGCCAGATCGCAAGAAGGGGCTTTGAGACCGAATCAGGAAATCATCTCTGCGCTTGGATTGCGGGCTCCGGAAACCGGGTCATGTGGGCAAGTCTGGGGATGAACCGGTGCAGAACAGAATCGGAACAAAGCTGCTTGCGCAGGCTGCCGATTCAGGGGACAAAGCGGGGCAGACCATGGATTTCAAAGCGAGTGATAATGTGCCGGGTGAAGTGATCGAAGATGCTGTGGCCACAAGTGCCGAAAACAGCGCGGGGGAAGAGGCAGTGACCATGAAGAAAGCTGACAGCGGCAGCGAAGCCTTGATCGCCGCCAAGGCGGGCGAGGCACTGGCCGGGGCCATGGCCGAAGCGATCAAGGACGCCGGCAAGAGCGATTCGAAGAAGGTCAATGCGCGCCGCTTCACGGTGCACACGGATTCGGCGCGCGACGCCAATCTCACCGAATTCGGCAAGGAAACTCTGACCGACCGCTATCTCCTGCCGGGCGAATCCTATCAGGATCTGTTCGCGCGCGTCGCCGATGCCTACGCCGATGACGAAGCGCATGCCCAGCGGCTGTATGATTACATCTCGAACCTGTGGTTCATGCCGGCCACCCCGGTGCTGTCGAACGGCGGCACCAACCGCGGCCTGCCGATCTCGTGCTACCTCAACTCGGTGTCGGACAGCCTCGAAGGCATCGTCGGCACGTGGAACGAAAACGTGTGGCTCGCCTCGAAGGGCGGCGGCATCGGCACCTATTGGGGCAATGTCCGCGGGATTGGTGAGCCGGTTGGCCTCAACGGCAAGACCTCGGGCATCATTCCCTTCGTGCGCGTGATGGACTCGCTGACGCTGGCGATCTCGCAAGGCTCGCTGCGGCGCGGTTCGGCGGCATGCTATCTCGACATCAGCCACCCCGAAATCGAAGAGTTCCTCGAAATCCGCAAGCCTTCGGGCGATTTCAACCGCAAGGCCTTGAACCTGCACCACGGCGTGCTCGTCACCGATGAATTCATGGAAGCGGTGCGCGACGGCAGCGAGTTCGAGCTCAAGTCGCCCCGCGATGGTTCGGTGCGTGGGCGTGTTGATGCGCGCGCGCTGTTCCAGAAGCTCGTCGAAACCCGCCTTGCCACGGGTGAGCCCTACATCGTGTTCAACGATACCGTGAACCGCATGATGCCCAAGCATCACCGCGATCTCGGCCTCAAGGTCTCGACCTCGAACCTGTGCTCGGAAATCACCCTGCCGACCGGCATCGACCACCTCGGCAATGACCGCACGGCGGTGTGCTGCCTCAGCTCGCTCAACCTCGAAACCTGGGAAGAGTGGAAGGGCGACAAGCAGTTCATCGAGGACGTGATGCGCTTCCTCGACAACGTCCTGCAGGACTATATCGACCGCGCGCCGGACGAGATGGCCCGCGCCAAGTATTCCGCCAGCCGCGAACGCAGCGTCGGCCTCGGGGTGATGGGCTTCCACTCCTATCTCCAGCAGAAGGGCGTCGCCTTCGAGAGCGCGATGGCCAAGGCGCTGAACCTCCAGATGTTCAAGCACATCCACGCCAAGGCCTCGGAAGCCTCGATGCTGCTCGCGCAGGAGCGCGGGCCGTGCCCCGATGCCGCCGACATGGGCGCGATGGAGCGGTTCAGCTGCAAGATGGCGATCGCGCCGACCGCGTCGATCAGCATCATCTGCGGCGGCACCTCGGCTTGCATCGAGCCGATCCCGGCGAACATCTACACCCACAAGACGCTGTCGGGCAGCTTCATCGTCAAGAACCCCTATCTCGAGAAACTGCTCGACAAGAAGGCGAAGAATTCGACCAATGTGTGGAATTCGATCCTCGAGCGCGGCGGTTCGGTGCAGCACCTCGATTTCCTCACCCCCGAGGAAAAGGCCGTGTTCAAGACCAGCTTCGAGATCGATCAGCGATGGCTGCTCGAATTCGCGGCGGATCGCACCCCGTTCATCGATCAGGCGCAGTCGCTCAACCTGTTCATCCCGGCTGATGTCGACAAGTGGGATCTGATGATGCTCCACTTCCAGGCATGGGAGAAGGGCATCAAGTCGCTCTATTATCTGCGTTCCAAGAGCGTGCAGCGTGCCGGCTTTGTCGGCGGGGTCGAGGCGGACAACACGCCCGAGGCGCCCAAGATCGAACTCGCCGCAAGCGGTGAGCAGACCGATTACGAGGAATGCCTGAGCTGCCAGTAAAGCGGCCCAACATCAGGCGCGCGGGCGCATAGATCCCGCGCGCCGCCCCTTCTGTGTTGCCATATGTGAAGGAAGAAAGCGTTATGAATCTGCCATTTGCGGCGGGATTGCTGGGCCTCGTTGTCAGCGTCGTCTTCCTGTTTACCGCGGTCCGCGAACTGCGTCGGGGCAAGCCCGGTCATGCGCTCAACGCGGCCAAGATCCACCTCGGCATGGTCATCCTGTTCGTGCCGTTCTGCCTCTGGATTCTCGCCAATCACGCACCGTGACCGGCGCACCTGAATCCGGCGGCTCACCGCTTTCGTATCTGTGCTATAATCAACCGCTGTTTCTGACTGGAGACCACGCCGATGTCGCTGCTTGAAGCCCGCAAGACCTACAAGCCCTTCGAATACCCTTGGGCCTATGAATTCTGGAAGCGCCAGCAGCAGATCCACTGGATGCCCGAGGAAGTGCCTCTGGGCGAGGATTGCCGCGACTGGGCGCAGAAGATCTCCGAGCATGAGCGCAACCTGCTCACCCAGATCTTCCGCTTCTTCACGCAGGCCGATGTCGAGGTGCAGAATTGCTATCACGAACAATATGGCCGCGTCTTCAAGCCGACCGAGATCAAGATGATGCTCGCCGCCTTCTCCAACATGGAAACGGTGCACATCGCGGCCTATTCGCACCTGCTCGACACCATCGGCATGCCCGAGGCGGAATACAGCGCGTTCCTCGAATATGAGGAAATGAAGGACAAGCACGACTTCCTGCAGCAGTTCGGGGTCGACACCGACGAGGATATCGCGCGCACCCTGGCGACTTTCGGCGGCTTCACCGAAGGGCTCCAGCTCTTCGCCAGCTTTGCGATGCTGATGAACTTCCCGCGCTTCAACAAGATGAAGGGCATGGGCCAGATCGTTTCGTGGAGCGTGCGCGATGAAAGCCTGCACTGCGAAGGCATCATCAAGCTGTTCCACACCTTTGTTGAAGAGCGCCAGTGCCTCACCAAGGCGGTGAAGGAAGATCTCATCGACATCTGCCAGAAGACCGTGCGGCTGGAAGACAACTTCATTGACCTCGCTTTCGAGATGGGCCCGGTGGACGGGATGAGCGCGAAGGAGATCAAGCGCTACATCCGCTACATCGCCGATTGGCGCTTGGGCCAGCTCGGCCTCCAGCCGATCTACATGGTTGAAGAACACCCGCTGCCGTGGCTCGCGCCGCTGCTCAACGGGGTGGAGCACGCCAACTTCTTCGAAACCCGCGCGACCGAATATTCGAAGGGCGCAACCCGCGGCAACTGGAACGACGTGTGGTCGAGCTTCGACAAGCGCCAGAAGGCCAAGGCTGCGAACGAAGCGGGCGAAGAGGTCGCCGAGGCCGGGCTGTTTGGGGTGCAGGCGGCGGAGTGATCTTGCCGAGTGGCTCCATAACGGAACCACTCGCTTGACCGGAACGAATGAAGAACATAGCGATACGAAAAAGAGGAGTATCGCCATGCAGTCGATCGAATTCTGTGCAGGTGCCGGTGGTCAGGCGCTAGGACTTGAGCAGGCTGGTTTCGATCACGCGGCGTTGGTCGAGATTGAGGCGGACTTCTGCAAGACCTTGCGCCTAAACCGTCCACAGTGGGACGTGCGCTGCGCGGACATGAACGCGTTTGACGGCCGCCCCTTCGCGGGCGTCGACCTGATGGCGGGTGGGCTTCCTTGTCCGCCGTTCTCGGTCGCTGGCAAGCAACTCGGCGACCTCGATGAACGTAATCTGTTCCCCGCCGCCATTCGCCTGATCGACGAGATCAAGCCCAAGGCCGTGATGATCGAAAACGTGCGGGGGTTCCTCTCGCCCGTGTTCGAGGACTATCGTCTGCACCTCAAGGCCGAGTTCAAAAAGCTTGGATACGTGATCGATTGGCGTTTGCTCAACGCCAGCGACTTCGGTGTACCGCAATTGCGCCCCCGCGTGGTGATTGTGGCATTGAAGCGGGACTATACTGAAGGCTTTGAATGGCCCGAAGTCCTGCCGCAAAACCCGCCGACCGTAGGCGAGGTGCTCAAGGACATGATGGCGGCGAACGGCTGGCTCGGTGCGGTTCGCTGGGCCAAGGGCGCCAACGACATTGCACCGACGATTGTCGGTGGTTCGAAGAAGCATGGCGGCCCTGACCTTGGCCCAACCCGCGCGCGCAAGGCGTGGGCGGCGCTTGGTGTTGAAGGACGCACTGTCGCTGAAAGCGCGCCAGAAGCGGATTTTTGCGGGATGCCACGTCTGACAGTGGCAATGGTGGCGCGCTTGCAGGGTTTCCCTGCTGACTGGCAGTTTTATGGCCGCAAGACGACTGCCTATCGGCAGGTCGGTAATGCGTTTCCGCCGCCGGTTGCCTGCGCTGTTGCCAGCAAGATCAGGGAAGCGTTAGCCTCGAAGGCCCTTTCCGCCGTGAGAGCTGTCGCTTGAAGCTGATCGAGGACCATGGGTATCAACCCCTCGATCAGGATCATCCCGATCATGGCGATCTTGTCCGACTGGAGACGGACTTAATACAAGCTATTGGAGGACGGGACAGGTTTGTAGAGAAGCTGCGTTCGTTTTTTCGATCGGCAATCGACGAGGTCATCGATACGGCGCGAACGGGACGATACTTCCTTTCAGACCTTGAAAAGACCGAGAAAACCTATCTCGGCACCAAGTTCGAAATACTCCTGCGCGACTGGCTCGGTGTTCCCAAAGGCGTTGTGCTTGATCTGCTGATTGGTGGCCGGGAGGTTGACGTCAAATCGACCACGGGCGGTGCCTCGGGGTGGATGATCCCGCCTGAGGCCCTTGATCAATTGTGTGTACTCCTGCGCGTCAACGAAGCAGACTCCACATGCGCCGTCGGCCTTGTTCGAGCAAGATCAGCCTATCTGCGCGGCGGCCAGAACCGCGATGCCAAAACGTCATTCTCGGCCGCCGGACGAGCCAATATCTGGTGGTTGGCCCAAGACTTCCATTACACGCCAAACTTCTGGTCATTGATCGACAAAGCGACCCGCGAACATATTATGCAGCCCAAAGGCGGATCCGAACGGTTGGCTCGTCTTTTTGAAGCCTGTACCGAGCTGCCGGTCTCGCGAGTAGTCATTGCTAGCATCGCGGCGCAAGACGATTTCATGAAGCGCATCAGGCGGAACGGAGGTGCAAGGGACTTTCTCGCTCCGCGTGGGATCGCAATTCTCTATTCTGAAACAGATCGAGATCTGATCAGGAGCTTGGGTTTGAGTTTGGGCTACCGTGAGTTCATTTCCTACAAGCCAAAGAGCGCGGATGAAGCGAACCTGCTTAGGAACGCTGGCCACATCGATTAGCCAAACACGACATAAGCCACACCGAGTTCGTCGCTCTGTGCGAGCGGATCATGGTGTAGCATTAGGTCTATGGCTGACACGTGCAGCCCACACACACAAAGCCCGGAAAAGCCGCGCTGGCCTTTCCGGGCTTCGCTGTCCCGCAGGTGCGGGGAACGCAGCTTAACGCAGCAGCGACAGCACGTTCTGCTGCGACTGGTTGGCCTGCGCCAGCATCGCAGTCGATGCCTGGCTGAGGATCTGCGCCTTGGCGAGCGCGGTGGTTTCCGCCGAGTAATCGGTATCCATGATCCGCGACCGCGCATCGGTCAGGTTGGTCGAGACATTGGTGAGGTTGTTCACCGCCGACTCGAGGCGGTTCTGGCTCGCACCGAACGAGGCACGTGCGCCGTTAACAGCGGCGAGCTGCGTGTCGACGGTCGCGATGGTGGTGGTCGCAGCGGCCGCGTCCGCCACGCTGTACGTTGCCGCAGTGACGGGGGTGAGGTCGGTCCGGGTGATCGCGATCGTGTCACCGGAGCTGCGCGAACCGGCCTGAATATTGATCGCGTCGCCCGAGTTCAGCAGCGAAATACCGTTGAACTCCGTCCCCGTGATGACCTGCGTAATCTGCGCGGTCAACGCCGTGACTTCGCGGCCGATATTGGTGCGGTCGGCCGCTGCGAAGGTTCCCGAGGCGGCCTGAACGCTCAGCTCACGGATGCGCTGGAGCATGTTGGTCACCTCGTTCAGCGCGCCTTCTGCGGTCTGGACAAGGCTGATGCCGTCATTGGCGTTGCGCACACCCTGCGCCATGCCGCGAATCTGCGAGGTCATCGACGTGGCAATGGCAAGGCCAGCGGCGTCGTCAGCCGCGCTGTTGATGCGCTTGCCCGAGGACAGGCGCTCCATCGCGGTGCTGAGCATACGTCCTGCAGAAACACTAGCGTTCTGGGCGCGCAGGGCCGAAGAATTGGTATTGATAACGGTCATGGTTCAAACTCCCGAGTGGTCACGCAGCGCGAACACACCCGCCGCTGCTGGCCCTAAGACCGACCATGCCCGATGATGTTTAAGGCCCGCCTCAGCTAATTTGTAAGTCAAATCCTGCTTTTGCGCGTTCTAGGTAATCCTACGGAGTTCTGGTTAAGCTGCTGGTTCCTAGACATAATGCATTCCATGCATCGTCAAGAAATTGCACAGGGGCGATTATGAACAGGGCGCATGCCGACTCCGGACACCCGATGATGTCTACGGCCATGGTCAGTAATTCTGCATCGCATCTGACGGGTCACCATCTGGCGCAACATGCAGCTTTGCTTGAATGCACGGTACCGATGCTGGCACAGACTTGGCAGCGTGATCGGCTGGTGTTGGGCAGCGAAGGGCGTTTTGTGCTGCCAGCTGGCGGAAGGCCCGCTGGCGCCGTTGAATTGGACTTGGCTCAGTCCTCGAGCCCTTCGCTTGCCACGTCGGCCCGTGGCCGTATTGCCCTGACCTATGATAGCAATGGCCTGTCGCAGGCTCGCGCCGCCTTCCTCGCCTGCGCTGCGCAAGGCGGCTGGCCGATTGCATGCGATCCGCAAAGCGTCGCGCTCCTTACCTTGGCCGAACGGATGGCGGCGAGCGAAATTCCGGTGCTGCTCGAAGGGCCGACCGGTACCGGCAAAGAAGTGCTGGCGCGTTTCATCCATCGGTGTTCGCCCCGGGCTTCCGGTCCGTTTGTTGCTGTCAATTGTGCGGCGATGCCCGAAGCCATGCTCGAAGGTCTGTTGTTTGGTCACCGCAAGGGAGCCTTTACTGGCGCCACCGAAGCGCGCGAAGGCCTGTTCCGGGCGGCCGATGGCGGCACCCTGCTGCTCGATGAAATCGGTGAACTGCCGCTGGCCTTGCAGGCCAAACTGCTGCGCACCCTTCAGGAAGGCGAGGTTCTTTGTCTCGGCGACACCATGCCGACCAAGATCGATGTTCGCATCGTGGCCTGCACCAACCGGACGCTGGCCGCCGAGGTCGAGGCCGGTCGGTTCCGGGAAGATCTGTTGTACCGGCTCAATGTTTTCCCCCTTGAACTGGCGGCCTTGCGCGAACGCTCTGATGATATTGCGCCGCTCGCCTTCGGGATGCTGCTGCGTCATGGCTGCCGTCCGGGCATGCCCGGCTGGTTGAGTGATGATGCCATCGCCCGGCTTGAGACCCACGCCTGGCCTGGCAACATCCGCGAACTCGAAAATGTCATCCGCCGTGCGATCCTGCTGGCAGGCAATGCACAGCTTATCACAGCCGAGCACATTATTTTCGACAAGCCGGTGCGTGCCATGGAACTGCCGCGTGCGGCAGCACCCGCACCCGCACCCGCACCCGCACCCGCACCCGCGCAAGCCAGCGGCGCGTCGCTTTCTGCGGTGGCTTTTGCCTCGCAAGCCGAGGCGATCCTCGCCGCGCTTGACCGGCATGGCGGAAATCGCACGCGCACCGCGCAAAGCCTCGGCATTTCCGAGCGTACCTTGCGCTATCGCCTCGCTTCGATGCGTCAAAACGGCCTGATGGCTGCCGCCGGAGGCCGTGCATGAACACGCTTCGTCCCGGTTTCGGCGTGCCCGACATCATGGCGCTGCGCGCTGAGGCGCTTTCTCGGCAGACGGCGCTGCGCGAGGTGCGCTCAGCAAGTGTGGCGCAGCCCCGCGACGCATCTGCTGCGCCCGCAGCCGGTTTTGCCGCGACGCTCGATAACGCGATGCAGCAGGTCAGCGCGGTGCAAAACCGTTCGAGCGAGCTGCAGGTCGCCTACGAGCGCGGCGAGGTGACCGATATCGCGCAAGTGATGATTGCCCGTCAGGAAGCGGGCATTGCCTTCGAAGCAGCGCTCCAGACCCGCAACAAGCTGCTGTCCGCCTACCAAGACATCATGCGGATGGGAGGCTGAATAAATGACCGATACCGCATTGCCTGTCCCCGCTGACAGCGGGGTGTTGTTGCCCGCCAAAGGCCAAGGCACCGGACTGATCGGCCGCTTGCCGTCCCCTGTGGCTGACTTTGTAAGCCAGCCTGCGGTGCGCCGTGCCTTGCCCGCGCTTGCGGGGGTTGTGGCGCTCGCCCTGACGGGGGCGCTTTATCTTGCGCTTTCACAGGGCCCCCAGCGCGTGCTCTATGCCAGCCTGACCGATGCGGAACGGGCCAAGGTCACAGAAACCCTGGCCACGAGCGGGATCAATTACTCGATCGATAACGGCACCGGCGCCATCACCGTGGCTGAGGACGATATCTACCGTGCCCGCATGCTGGTGGCCAGCAATGCCGGGATTGCCGCTCCGGAAGGGGCGAGCGAGATGCTAGATGCCATCCCGCTGGGCTCCTCGCGTACCCTGGAAGGCGAGCGGCTGCGGCTCGCGCGGGAGCGCGAACTGGTGCTTACGATCCGCGAGATTGATGGGATCGAGGCTGTCAGAGTCCATCTCGCTACGCCGGAACGATCAGTATTCGTGCGCGATGCCAGCACCCCCAGTGCTTCGGTGATGGTGCGGCTTGCGAGCGGGCGCAGCCTTTCGCAAAGTCAGGTCGAGGCGATCACCAATCTGGTGGCCGCTGCTGTCCCCGGCATGACCAGCGATCATGTGCGGGTGGTCGATCAGAACGGACGGCTGCTTTCTTCTGCCCGTGAAGATGGGCTGGAATCGCTAACACTCCAGCGTGAATTCGAGGCCAAGCTCGCCAGCCAGATCGACGCGCTGCTGTTGCCGCTCTTGGGCGAGGGCAATTACTCTGCGCAGGTTCAGGCCGAACTTGATCCTGATGAAGTGACCCGTGCCCGCGAGTCCTATGACACCCCCGGCGTGGTAAGGCGGGAAACCGAACGCAACACCACTCGCACCGGGCAGAATGCCCCCGGTGGCGTGCCGGGCGTTGCTGCCAACACCCCGCCGCCCGATCCGACGCTTGTCGACGCAGCGCCGCAACCAGCCCCGCCGGCGCAAGCCAGCGCCAGCGACAGCGAAAGCGCCGTGGAGCGCGCCTATGAACTTGGCCGTGAGGTTGCGGTAACCAACCGTCGCCCCGGCGGAGTCACGCGGCTTTCGGTTGCAGTGGCGGTCAGCGATGAGGCTCTCAAGGCGGCAGCCCCGCTGACGGCGGCCCGGCTGCAAACCCTGGTCAGCGCAGCGGTGGGTGCCAATGTCACGCGCGGTGACAAAGTCGAAGTCGTGCCGAGCAAGTTCGGTCCCGATGACTTGCAGGCGCCCGCGTTCTACGAACAGCCCTGGTTCATGACCGTGGTGCGTTACGGTGCAATGCTGCTCGCTGTCTTGCTGGTGCTGCTGCTGGCGGTGCGTCCATGGCTGGCGCGTCAGCGCGAAAAGGACAAGCTTGCCGCAGCCGGTGCGCCGGACTTGGGTGATCGCACCGCGCTGACAATGGGTGATAGTGTTGCGGCTGCGTCCGAGCCGGGCAGCACCGCAAGCCTTGCGACCGCATTACAGGGAGATCTTACACAGCAGGTCGCGCTGGCCCGGCAGTTTGCCGCCCGGCAGCCGGATCGCGCGGCGCTTGTGTTGCAGCGGATGCTTCAGGCTCCTGCCGAGCCCCCGGTTGAGCCTTCCGCCACCCCGCTCACCACCGCTGCAGGAGCGCAAGGCTGATGGGCATGGTTGAACCTCTTGCCGGATTCACCCCTGCACCGGGGTCGGAAGGGTTTGCAGAAAGCCTGCTCTCCCGGCCTGATCGCGCGGCCGTGTTCCTGATGCTGCTCGACGATACCGAAGCGAGCACGCTGATCAGCCGGCTGCAACCCCACGAGCTCGAACGGCTTGGCTCGGCGATGGTCGCGCTGGGCGAGGTCGATCAGGCTGGCATGACCGAAGCGCTCGCCGACTTCGTCAGCGAAGCCCAGCGTGAAGTCATCCCCGCGCGCGATCGCGCAGGCGATGTGCGTGTCCTGCTCGAGCGCACGCTTGGCCTTGCCAAGGCCGAAAGCATGATGCAGCGCATCGCACCTGACGTGCAGCCGTTCTGTGTCGAAGTGGCGCGCTGGCTTGCACCGGCGGTGCTGGTGCGCCTGATCGGCGATGAACACCCCCAGATGATTGCAGCGCTTTTGCTGCTGATCGACCCTGAACCCGCGGCTGCGGTGCTTTCGGCCCTGCCTGCTCCGGTGCAAACCGAGGTTATCGAACGGATTGCGCGGGCCGGGCCAATCTCGCGGCAGGCTGCCAGCACCATCGACGCCTTGCTGTCGCAGCGCATCGGTGCGAATTTCGGGCCATCGGCATTGCTGCTTGGCGGGCCGCAGGAAGCAGCCAACCTTATCAACCGCGCGGCGGGCGAGGTGCGTGGCACCGTCCTGCCGGCGATTGCCGAGCGCGATGCGCCGCTGGCTGCTGCCATCGAGGACAAGTTGTTCACGTTCGAGATGCTGTTGGCGCTCGATCCGATGGCGATGGGCCGCTTGCTGCGCGATGTCGATTCCGCCCAGTTGGTCGATGCGCTGAAGGGGCTGACCGAGGAAGAGCGGACGCCGTTCCTGGCTGCGATGTCGAGCCGTGCGGCGGATGGCATCCGCGACGAAATCGAACTGCGCGGACGGATCGCGAAGAAAGATGTCGTGGCGGCACAGCGCGCTATTGTGGAGGTCGCCAAGGCCCTTGCCGCAGCCGGCGAGATCATCATGGGAAGCGGCGATGGCGACTTCGTCTGAGTGGCTGGCTGCGCTCGCCACGCCACCAGTGGTGCAATCCCCCCGCTGGTTCGAGGCCTTGGGTACGCCAAAGGGCTTTTGCAGCGAGACACCCTTTGCGGGCAGCGTGTCCGCAGCGCCGGTATCAGAGGCGGCGTCCAACTCCGTCCCCGAACTGGCCACGCCTGATGCGCTTGCCGAGGCGGAAGGCCGCGGCTTTGCCGCAGGACAAGCGGCGGCCCGTGCCGAGGCGGAGCAGGAACTGGCCTATGCGCGCGCGCTGAAGCTCCATTTCCGTGCGCTGGATGAAGCCGCGCGGGCAGTGCTGGCGGAGGAACTCGCCGCAACGGTGCAAACGCTCTGCATGCAGGTGCTCGGCGATTATGCGCTGGATGGCACAGCTCTCGTAGCCCGTTGCGAAGCGGCGGCGGCACGGCTTGGCGGCGGCTGGGCCGGCGCCGTCTTGATGCTGCATCCCGATGATGCTGCCGGCTTGCCCGATGGGGCACTCGCGGGGTGGCACATCGCCACCGATCCCGCACTGTCGCGTGGTGCGCTGGTCATCGAGGGGCCGGATGGTGCCGTGCGTGATACCCCGGCAGACTGGCAGCGCGCGCTTGCCGAAGTCTTGCGGGCATGATTGCCGAACTCCAGCTTGATCTCGCCCGCATGCGCTCCGCCCGGTTGAATGCGGGGCCGGTGCTGACGGGTCGGGTGGTGGCCTGCGATGGCGGCTTGGTCGAGGTGGCTGGCCTGCCACTGCCGATCGGCTCGCTTGGCGCTGTCGAAACCATGGACGGTTCCGGGTGCCTGGCCGAGGTTATCGGGTTTCGTGCAGGCCATTCGCTGATGATGCTGCTGGGCGATACGGTGTTGCTCCATCCGCGCGCGGTGGTGCGGGCGGTTGGCCGTCCGGGTGAAGTGCGCGTCGGCGATGCCTTGCTGGGCCGGGCGGTTGATGGCTTGGGTGAACCGATTGACGGCGGCCCGCGCCTTGATCTGCCGCTGTCGTGGCCACTTTCCGGCAAGCGAGAACATGCGCTCGAACGCGCCAGCGTCGCGGCGCCGTTTGATTGCGGCATTCGTGCAATCAACGCTCTTGCCACCATGGGGGTGGGGCAGCGGCTGGGCATCATGGCCGGTTCGGGTGTCGGCAAATCCGTGCTGATCGATACGATTGCCGGCCATGCCCTCGCGGATGTTACCGTGGTCGCACTTATCGGGGAGCGCGCCCGCGAAGTGTCCGATTTTGTCAGCCGGCATATGGCGGGCCGACGCAGCGGCGGGATCGTGGTGGTGGCTGTTCCGGCCGACCATGCACCCAATCTTCGGCTGCGCGCTGCGCAATATGCAAGCGCAATTGCCGAATATTTTCGCGAGCAGGGCAAGCGTGTCCTGCTGATTCTCGACAGTCTCACGCGGGTTGCCCATGCCGCCCGCGAACTGGCGCTGGTGCTGGGCGAGCCGGGTGCGGCGCGGGGCTATCCGCCATCCGCGCTGGCCGCGATCACGAGGCTGGTTGAACGCGCTGGCAATTCGGCACGCACTGGTGGTGCCGTAACCGGGATCTACACCGTGCTGGCCGACGGCGACGATGCCAGTGATCCCGTGGTCGATACCGCGCGCGCGATCATGGACGGGCATATCCTGTTGTCGCGCGGCTTGGCTGAACGGGGGCACTATCCCGCGATTGATGTGCCCGCATCGCTCAGCCGGGTGATGGATGATCTTGTCACGCCTGAACATGCCCAGGCAGCGCGGCGGCTGCGTGCATTGATCGCCGCGCGCGAACAGAACCGTGATCTGGTCATGATGGGCGCTTATCGCGCCGGGTCGGATCGGCTGCTTGACGAAGCGCTCGCCCAGAGCGCGGCGATTGATGCCTTCCTGACCCAGCCGCGCGGTTCTGCGGAAAGCCTTGCGGCGAGCCAGGCCGCCTTGCTCGGCTTGTGGGACACGGATCGTGATTGAGGAAAAGCGGCGCCTTGCGCTGGTTCGCATGCAGGCGATGGTGGCCGGACTTGCCCGCCGCGAGGCGATGCGTGGCCTCGCCGAAGCGCTTGACGAGGAACGCCGCCGCCATGCGCTGGCGGAACGCGCGGCACAATTGCTTGCCAGTTCGGGTGCCCGCACGGGCACCGCCCTGGGCGAAGACATCGCCCGCGCCAGCCGGTTCGCCACCGGGATTGCGCGGATCGCCGATGATGCTGCCGTGGCCCGGGGTGATGCGCGCCGCCAGACCGAATGGCAGGCGAGCCAGCTCGCCTTTGCCGAAGCCCGCGCGCGTCGGCTGGCCGAAATCGAAACGGCAGCCGAAACCGCGCTTTATGAAGCCCGCGATCGCCGCACGGCGCCGCCTGCGATGGCGATGGCACGCAAGTTGCATAGGCATAAGTAAACGACCTTTCGGAGTATCCGCCCGTGCTGCCCATGCCGTCCACGCTTCCCCGCGCGCCGATTGATGCTGCTGTCTTGCGCCAACCCTTGGCGGTGGGCGATCTTGTGCTGCCCGATGCTGCGGGCCAGCCTGGCACTGATTTCGCCGGGGTGCTTGGCGCATCGCTGTTGCAGGTCGAGGCCTCGCAGACGGCCACGGTGATGCCTGCGGTCCCGACTGATCCTGCTCTCCCGACGCAGCCTGCCAATGCGGGTGTGCTGCCCGACGCTGCGGTACCCGCAGCACCGGTTCGTGCCACCCCTCGCGCGGCATTGCCGGACGGCAAAATCTTGCCGCCTGATATGCCATCCGGCACCATCATGCCGTCCGATCCTGCACCGCATGTGACCCTTATGGCGTCTGGTGCGCCGGGGTCCGAAAGCGTCGCTGGCGAACCGCTTGATGCCGAGGCGGCCGGATCTGCTGTGTCCCAGCCGCAGCCAGGCCTTGTCGACCTGCCCCGGCCTGTTATGCCGCCGCCGCTTCAGTCCGGACGTGCGGTGTTCTCCCGTCCTGCGACCACGGCTGCTCCGACCGACATGGCCAGCGTGGCCGAACCTTCGGCCGAGCCGTTGCTCGCTGCCTTGTCAGCCACCGCTTCGGCCACCACGGCGCGCATGGCGCAGGCCACCGAGCCGCCGGCCGCCAGCATGGCTTCCGCCGCTGCACCGACCGCTTCCCCGATCACCGCTGCGATCACGCCGGCGCCGCTTGCCTCGTCCTCGCACGCGCCCGAAGCGCCCGGATTGTCTGCGACAGCGCCCGCTGCCGATCTCGAGGCGACACTGGAACAGATGACTGCGATGCGCGACGTGGCCCGCGCGTCGCGGCCCGAGCTCACGCTCAGGCACAGCGAATTCGGCATGATCAACCTGCGCGTCGAAGCGGCGGGCAGCGCGGGCGAATGGCGCGCTTTGCTCACCAGCCGCGATCCGGGGTTTGTGCCTGCGGTGCACGCCGCTCTGGCCGAGCGCGCGGTGGTAGCCAGCAGCGAAAGCAGTTCGAACCCGGGGGCTTTTTCAGGCGGACGCGGCAGCGACACCGCGCCCTTTGGACAAGGCGCCGGACAATCGCCGTTCGGATCTTCACCGGGTTCCGGACAGGGCACATCGCAATCCCATGCGGGACCGCTTTCCACCGGTCGGCGTGTTGATGAGGCGGCCAACGCGATGGCTGCTGACAAGGCTGATCCGGCGGGTGCGATGCCCGGCGGCCTGTTCGCCTGATCGCGGCCAGGCTTCGGATCATTCATCAGGGCAAAGGGAAACAGGTAAAGCATCATGGCCAAGGGCAAGGACAAGTCCACAGATGAAGGCACGCAGTCGTCCGGCATGGCGTTGAAGATCGCGCTCGGTATGGTGGCCACGCTCGCGCTTGGCGCGGGCGGCGCTTACGGGGCGTTCGCCGCCGGTCTGATCGGGGTTGGCAAGGCGGGGGAGCCCGACATTCCCAAACTCGTCGTCAAGGGCGCCGATGATCCCTATGCCTTCCCGGCCAAGGCCGAAGGCAGCGACGCGCCTGCCACGGTCTTTGGCGAAGGGGGCAGCCAGTACCGCACGGCCTATTATTCCTTCGAGGAAAGCTTCACCTCGAACCTTGCCGGCTCGCCAGCGCTGATCCAGCTGGAACTTGCCGTATCGACCCGTCGTGACGGGCGGGTGCTGCAATGGGTCAAGACCCACGAAATCGCGATCCGTTCAGCCATTCTGGCCCAGCTGGCGGCCACGTCTGAAGCGGATGTTTACGACGTCGCGGGCAAGCAGCGTCTTGCCAAGCGGCTGACACAGACCATCAACACCGTGCTCGAGGAGAACGAGGGCTTTGGCGGTATTGAGGCAGTCCATTTCCGCGGATTTCTCGTGCAATGAGGATGTCGCATCAATTTGACCGCGTTGCCGCGGTCGCCATGCATTGCCCGGAATTGGTGGCACGCGGTCCGCGTCCGGAAGAGCGCGATGCGATGATCGCGGCCTGGCGGCGCGACCTTGCGCGGGTCATGAATGAAGCGCTCGGCGGGCTTTTTGCGGGCGACCGCCTGACCGCCGAGATTGCGGCGCCGGAATGGCTGCCTGGCAGCGAAGTGCTCAGCCGCATCGGTCCGATTGCAGCCAATAGCCTGCTCCGCTGCGGAGCGGACGCAGAGGCTGCGGTGTTGCTGTCGCTTGATCATGCCACGGCGCTGGCGCTGACAGATCGCGCCTTTGGCGGCGAAGGTCGGGTCGGCGATCCTTGCGTCGATCCGCTGCCGCGGTCGGCGCAGCTGCTGTGCGAGGAAATTGCCGCGTTGGTCGCCGGAGCGGTGGCCCGCGTGCAGGATGCTGATGCCTTCCGCGAGCCTGTGCAACCGACGCCGGGCGGTGATGTCGTCATCCGTTCGGAAAACGCAGCGCGGCTGCGCGCGTTTGACCCTGCTGCCGATTGTGCTCTCCTCACGCTGCGGTTGGCGGACAGCAAGGGCCTTGCATGGCACCTGCACCTTGCGCTGGCCAAGGCGCAGCTTGATAGTCTGCTGCCCTCATCTCAGTTGCCGCATCGCGCCGGAGCGTCTGCACAGCAGCAAGACGCAGTCAGCAGCTTCGGTGCCATCCCGCTGCCACTGCGCGCGGTGCTGACTGAATTCGATCTCACGCTTGCCCAGCTCGATGGGCTTGCGCCCGGCGACACCTTTCCGCTGGCGATGCCGCGCAGCGTGCCGTTGCGGATCGGCACAACGGTCGTGGCACAAGGCACCATCGGCACGCTGGATGATCGCCTTGCTCTTTGCCTCACTCATGTTCCCCATCAAGGATCTGCCTCATGAATGCCCCGATCACTGCTTTTTCGTCCGGCCTTGCCCGCTTTGGTGATGTTGCTGTCAGCCTGTCGGTTGAGCTGGGGCGCACCGAACTGCCGCTGCGCGATGTTCTGGCCCTCGGCGAAGGCAGCGTGGTTGCGCTGCATCGCCTGACCGATGAACTGCTCGATGTCACCGCGAATGGAAAGGTGATCGCGCGCGGGGAAGTGGTTGTGGAAAACGGCCGCTTTGCGCTGCGGATCGTCCAGCTTGTCGGTGCGGAAAGCGCACCAGTTGCAGCTGTTTCCGATCTCCCGATTGGGATCTCCGACAAGGGTATCCCGGCATGATGTTGCTGGAGTATTTTGCACGGTTGGCGCTGTTGCTGCCGCTGCTTGGCGGGCTGATCTGGGGCATTCTGAAACTCACTCGCTATCTGCAAACCCGGATGGTGGGTCAGATGGGCGCAGCGGGCCGGCATCTCGAGCTGGTCGAAACAAGTCTGATCGCACCTGGCATGCGATTGGCCGTGGTGCGATTTCATGACCGCGAGATTCTGCTGGGCGCTTCCCGGCAGGGCCTGGTGCGGCTTGGCGAAGCCCCGGCCCGTGCAGCGGAAAGTGCCCAGTGATGCGCGGTATTGCCTCTTTCCGTGCTGTTCTGGCGATTTTTGCGTGCCTTTGCGCCTTCTTCGCCGCGGATGTCGCGCAGGCCGCGCCGGCGGTTCCGGGTGTCGGTGCCGCGATCGAGCGCGCGCTCGGTAGCGAAGGTGTGGGTCAGGACACGCCGCTGAGTTTCTCGCTCCAGCTCCTGCTGGTGATGGGACTGCTTACCATCCTGCCGTCGCTGGTGCTGATGATGACCAGCTTCCTGCGCATCCTGGTGGTGCTGGCGATCCTGCGGCAGGCTATCGGCTTGCAAGGGTCCCCGCCCGGACAAGTGCTGGCGGGCCTGGCGCTGTTCCTGTCGCTCTTCGTGATGGCCCCGACGCTTGAAGTGGTCAACGACACCGCGGTTGCCCCTTACGCTGCGGGCACGCTGGAGGCCGATGCTGCGATTGCCAAGGGCGGTGAGGCTTTCCACGCCTTCATGCTGACCCAGACGCGCGAGGCGAACCTGCTGATGTTCGCCGATCTGGCTGGCACCAACGGCTTTGCCAAGGGCGCGGATGTTCCCTTCTCGATCCTGCTTCCCGCCTTTGTCACCAGCGAGCTCGAAACCGCGTTCCAGATCGGCTTCATGCTGTTCCTGCCCTTTCTGGTGATCGATCTTGTCGTGGCGAGCGTGTTGATGAGCCTGGGCATGATGATGCTGTCGCCGACGATAATCTCCCTGCCTTTCAAGCTGCTGCTGTTTGTGCTGGTTGATGGCTGGGCTCTGCTGATGGGCAGCCTTGCGATGAGTTTCGGGTGATGGGGCTCGATACCAAACTGCTGGCACTGGCCGATCAGACCTTGTGGGTCACGGCGCTGATTGCGGCGCCCGTGCTGCTGGCCGCGCTGGTGGTTGGCCTGATGGTGGGGATTATCCAGGCGGCGACGTCGGTCAACGAACAGACCCTCACCTTCGTCCCCAAGCTGGCGGTAACGGCACTGGTGTTCGTGGTGCTGGGCGGGGCGATGATGGCGCTGCTCAGCGACTTTCTGCGCGAGATCATGGCGCAGATCGCCACCATTGCAGACTGAAGGCGCACACGGTGAATGTCCTTGATTTCGGGCTGGCCGGACTTGAGGCGCAGCTCTGGCAGATCCTGTACCTTTCGATCCGTTGCGGCGCTGCCCTGATGGCAGCGCCGGTGGTGGGCGGTATGGCGGTGCCCGTCCAGTTGCGGGTGTTGCTGGCCTTGGTGATCGGGATGTTCATCGCGAGCTGGCTTCCACCCGCTCCGCTGCCTGCCATGATGAGCTTCGCCGCGCTGCTGGCCATCCTTCAGGAAGTGCTGATCGGGGCTGCCATGGGCTTTGTCCTGCAACTGGCCTTTGCCATTCCGCTGATCGCTGCCGAACAGATTGCAGGCACGATGGGGCTCGCGATCGCCACCTCGATAGATCCCAGCAGCGGTTCGCAATCCGGCGCGCTGGGAAGCTATTTCTCGATTACGATGACGCTGCTGTTCTATGCGATCGGCGGACATTTGCTATGGTTCCAGCTGCTGGTGGAAAGCCATCGCCTGTTGCCACCCGGAAGTTTCATGTTCGCACCCGAAAACGCCCAAGGGATCGTGCTGTTCATGGGCTATGGGTTGGCGGCTGCCGCGGCGATCGCTCTGCCCGTGGTGCTGGTGTTGCTGCTGGTGCAGGTGGTCACAGGCGTGCTGTCGCGCTCGGCCCCGGCGCTCAATCTGTTTGCTCTTGGCCTTCCCGCGGGCGTGTTGGCGGGAATTGCAGCGCTGATCATCGTCATGCCGCTGATTGTCGATCAGTTTTCCCGCATCATTACGGCTGCGCTGGCTGAAATCGGAAGGCTCGTGGGCTGATGGCCGAGCAGACTCCCGGCGAAAAGGTCTTTGATCCGACCCCCAAGCGCGCATCCGATGCCGCAAAGAAAGGCGATGTGCTGCGTTCGCGCGAAGTGGCGACCGCAACGACGATGGCCACCGGCGCGCTGGTGCTGGTGATGGTCGGGCCGTGGCTCGCAGACAGTGTGGCCGGCGTGGCGCGGCTCGCGTTCCGGTTCGATCGGCAGGAACTGGATGCATTTACGCCCGGTGCGATGCTGAGCGGCGCCGCGGTTGCGCTGCTGCCACCGATTGCTGTGCTGGGTCTGGCCGCAGCCGGGATCACGCTCGCGGTGCAGCTGATGCTGGGCGAGGGGCGGTTTGTTCCGGGTAATCTGGCGTTCAAGGGATCGCGCATCAATCCGCTGGCGGGGCTCAAGCGGATGTTCGGCCTCAATGCCCTGATCGAATTGGGCAAGGGCCTGCTCAAGGTCATCCTGCTGGGGGCTATCGCATGGGGTTGGGCGGCGGCCAATCTGGCACCTCTGCTGGGACTGGGTGCAAGTGACGTGCACGCCCAGATCGGTTTCGGCCTTGATGCCTTTGCCGGGCTGATTGGCGTCCTTTTGATCGGTCTGCTGATCATTGCAGCCATCGATTATCCCTTGCAGCGGTTCCAGCGCAACAAGCGTCTCAAGATGAGCCTGCAGGATCTGCGCGATGAACAGAAACAGTCCGAGGGCTCGCCAGAGATGAAATCCGCGCGCCGCCAGCGCCAGCGCGACCTCGCGCGGGGCGGTGTCGCCAAGGCGATGCAGCAGGCGCAGTTCGTGATCGTCAACCCGCAGCATTTCGCGGTGGCCCTGACATATGATGTGTTGCTCGCGCCGGCGCCCCTTGTCCTCGCCAAGGGGCGTGGCGAAACGGCGCTGGCGATGCGCGAGATCGCCGCTGAACAGAATTTGCCAGTGCTCGAATACCCGACGCTCGCGCGTGCAGTCTATTTCACGACTCGGCAAGGCGAGATGGTGCGCGAGGAGCTTTACGTCGCGATTGCCGCGCTGGTGGCTTTCGTGATGGCGTTGAAGCGTGGCGATCGCCCGCGGCGTCCCACAATTACAGTCCCAACCGCCCTTCAATTCGACAGCCATGGCCGCGCGTTGAACGCGGCTTAACAACCCGGCAAAGGAGCCGTTCTTGCCACTATGACGACCACTGGCTCCTCAATCATTTCCGCGCTTGGTGCCGGCAGCGGAATCAATTTCACCACGCTGGCCAACGACCTGTCGGCGGCATCCTTTGCCGGCCAACGCCAGGCCATCACCGACCGCAACGCCGCCCTCGAAGCGCGCATTTCCGCCGCGGCCAGCCTGCGCGGCATGGTGACCGCATTGGCAGGCAGTGTCGGCAACCGCGTGCGGGCGGGCGATTTGTCGCCGCGCGCCACGCTGGGCAATCCGGCGCTGGCCAATGTGACCTTCACGCCCGGGTTAACCCCGACCGGCAGTTACACGCTCGAAGTCAGTCAGCTCGCAACCGGGCAACGGCTGGTCATGCCGCCGCTTGGCAATCCAGGTGATCCGGTCGGCGAAGGCAGCCTGACGATCCGTTTCGGCACTATCACCGGTAGCGCTTTTGCCGAAGGCGCAGATCGCCCTGCCCTTACGATCAATGTCGCTGCCGGCGAAACTCTTGAAGCGGTCGCGGCCCGCATCACCAGTGCCAGTGGTGGAGCGGTCACCGCGCAGGTTTTGGCCGGCACTGACGGCGCGCAACTGGTGCTGACCGGACGCGAAGGCGCGGCCAATGCCTTTGTAGTCGAGGCCGCAGGAACCGGCCCGTTGGCATCGCTTGGCTGGGAGCCCGCATCGCCCGGTGCCGTGCAAGTGCCTGCGATGGCCCGCGATGCGCTGTTCAGTTTCAATTCGGTGGCCATGCGCAGCGCCAGCAATACGGTGACCGGCCTGCCGGAAGGCTTGGGTCTGCAACTGAACGCCGCCAATCCGGGCCAGACGACAACGCTGACATTCGCCAACGATGCCAGCGCGATCACCCGTTTGATGGAAGACCTTGTCGAAGCGCTCAATGATGTGGTGGGAGAGGTCAACAGGCTTGGCAATCCGATCGGCGGTGAATTGGGCAATGATCCTGGCCTGCGTTTGCTGCGCAGCGTGCTGGTGCGGCTCAGCAGTGAAGAGGTCATGCCGGGCGCGCAGCCCGGTGAGCCGAATACACTGGCTGATCTGGGGCTGGTGCTCGAGCGTGATGGCACGTTCCGGCTGGATGCGGCCCGGCTCGGGCGTGCGCAGGCCGATGCGCCGCGCGCGGTTGCCGCGATGTTCACCACCGGCGCTTTTGGCGTTTTCAGCACCCTGGATCGGCTGGCGCGCAATGCCACACAGATTGGCGATCCCGGAACGCTGGGCGGCTCGATCACCCGCTTCCAGCGCCAGTTGCAATCCAACGGCGCGCGGCTCGAAAAGATTGCAGAACAGCAGGAAAGCCTGCGCCAACGTCTCAGCCGCAGTTTTGCCGCGAGCGAGCGGCGGGTGGGCGCGTCACAATCAACCCTGACCTTTCTGCGCCAGCAGGTTGACATGTGGAACGCGCAGCGGCGCTAGCGGCAGGATTTCACGATGCACATGCTTTCGCAAACTCCCACCGCGGCCTATCGCCGCGTCGCGCTGGATGCCCGGATCGAAGGGGCCGCAGGCGCAGCGCTCGCGCGGATCTGTCTCGAAGAAGCTGTCGCCGCGCTTGGGCAGGCGTTGGCCGCGCTGGATCGGCAACCGGCACGCGTGCCGCACGAACCGCTTGCCCGCGCACAGGCCATTGCGGTTTGGCTCGCCGGTTCGGTCGATCCCGCGCATCCGCTGCGCGCCAGTCTGGTGCAATTCTACGGCGGTCAGGCGAGCGCAATCCGCGCCTGCGTCACGGCACCCGATGCCAGCGTGATCGCGCGGGTGCGCGATGACTTTCTCGACCTGCTCGAGGCCGCCTAGCCGATGAACGCCGCGATGATCCGCGCGGCATCCGCCGGGTCTTCGAAGGGGTGGAAATGAGTCCGATCAGGGCGGTGCATATCCGTCCCTTGCGGCAGGATCGCGGCAAGCTGCGGCCAGGTGGGTGACCCCTTGAAGTCATGGAGATCGCTTTGCTGCGCGCGCACCACCAGCACCGGAATATCCACTTGCCGCGCCGCATCGTGGATGCCGCCATTGCTGCGGCTTGAACCATAGACGCTGGCTTCGACCTCGGGAGCGCAGGCGAGCACCATGCTGCCGGTGCCCGCCGGATCGGGCCGCAGGCCGTGACGGCAGTAATCCTCGAAGACGCGGCGATCGAACAGGCAATAGGGATCGCGCGCCGCGAAACGGGCGATCATTTCCTCGGCCGAGGCGAAATCGCGCTTGCGACGGCTGGCGGGATGAGGGGCATCGTCGCGCAAGAGCTGCGTCGCGGGGGCGTAGAATTCGGGCGCGAGGATCACCGGATCGAACAGCACCAGCCTGGCAAAGGCCTGCGTGGCTTCGGCCGCACATTGAAGCAGGACATGGCCGCCCATCGAATGCCCGATCCCGATTGCGCCCGTGATGTCCAGCGCAGCGAGCAACCCGGCGACATCGCGCACCACCTCGCGCCAATCGGCAATCGGCCCGCCGCCTGATCGGCCATGGCCGCGCAGATCAATCGCCAGCACCCGGTGATGCGGGAAATGCGCGATCACCGCGTCCCACACCCGTGCGTGAAAGCCGGTGGCATGGGCAAAGATCAGAGTGGGGGCAGGCGCACTGCCCGGCACGGCGGGCCAATCGAAGAAAGCCAGATCAATCCCATTGACGGGAAGGGTGTGGAAAGTGGGCGTGCGCGCATCGGTCATGTCGGCTCGCCTGCGCGGCGGACAAGCCAAGGTCAAGCCGCTTAATGAAGGAGGGGGAGCCCTTGGCGCCCCCTCCCGGAGCAACCTCGTTCAGAACCGTGTGGTCAGCCGGGTCCAGACCCCGCGGCCTGGTCCAGGCAGACGTTCCAGCAAGGCGACATCCGAAGCGCCGACCCGGCTGCGTCCGGCAAGGTGCGGGGCATAGAGTTCATCAAGCAGGTTCTCGATGCCTGCCTCGAGCGCCAGACTGTCGTTTAAGCCATAACGCCCAAACAGACCGACGATGGCAAAGCCTTCGCCGCGCTGTTCGTCATTGGTACGCGAGACCTTGGGCTGATCGGCTGCGGCGAAGAGCTCGGTGCCAAGTGCAAGCCGGCCACTTGTCCAAGTGGCCGACAGACGCAGATTGGCAGGCGGGATGCGGTAGAGATCATCGTCAATGTCGCGTCTCGTCCCCCGCACAAAGCTTGCCGTGCCCGCAAGTTCAAGACGTGCCGAAGGTCGGATCACGAAATCCACATCCGCGCCGTAAAGCTCCGCTGACGTGTTGCGGAACATCAGTGGTGTCGCATCGCCATTGGCGGCGGCGACCATTTCGACAGGGGTGTTCAACACGCCCGGTGTGGTATCGAACGGGGTGCCCTGGATGAAATCTTCAACCCGGCGGTAGAACAGCGTCGGGCGCAGCGTCAGCCAGTCATTACCGAGATCAAGGCCAGCCTCAGCAATATAGGCAACTTCAGGGCGCAGGGACTGATTGCCGACATAGATATTGCCATCGGCCAGCCCAAAGCTCGCTTCGGTCGGAAGCCAGGCAAAGCGTTCGAGCACGCTCGGCACACGGGTCTTGCGGGCCAGTGTGACGCGCGGGGTCACGCTTTCGCCGGGCAACCATGCGCGGATCACGGCATCGACGGTGGTGTCAGTCGCCTCCCGGCCGGATGCGATGAACTGGCTTGCGAGCGTGCGCGGTCCCATGGGCACGGCCGCCCCCAGTTGCGGAATGCCTGCGGTTTGCCGGGTGCGATCAAGCCGGGCGCCAGCCTCGAATTGCAGTCCGCCGGCTTGCCCACGCCATTGCAGATAGGTGCCGACCCGTTCGGCGGTGACATTGGGTTGGGAGTCGATGAAGAAGGCCGGGTTGGTTGGATTGGTGATCGTGACAAAGCGATCGGTAAGCTCGGCATCGGCGCCGAGCTCAAGATAGCGCGCTGGCTTGCCGAAACGCAACGCGGCTTCAACCGTCACCGTATCGGCATCGGCAAAGGTGGCGCGGGCTTGTGCGGGCGTCGCGCGCGGCTGGCGCAGCGTCTGGTTGTCCATGAGGTGGCGCACCGCGACATGGCCGAGCCGCAGATTCAGCGAAACATCCTCGGCAATCTCGCCACGGAAGCCGCCCTGCACGAAGTCCGTATCGAAGTAGACCATGTCGAGCGCGAAGGGAGGGTTGCCCGAAGGATCGGTTTCGCTGCGGCGATATTCAAGGAAGAGTTCGCCCGTGCCGGTGCGGTAGCCGGCATGGACGCCATAGAGATTGCGTTCGAACAAGGTGCCGACAGCCGTGCCGGCTGGAAAGCGGTAATCTTCGCCCTGCTCCCGGCTGGCGATCAGGCCGATGCGCCAGCGATCCGTCGCAAGCGCCGCAAGGCCGCCAGTGGCATAGCTGTTATCCACGCTGCGATACTGGCTGGCGGCACGCAGCTGCGGGGTCGCGGTGGTGCCGGTGGTGAACTGGGCTTCAGCAAGCTGCGCGTTGATGGCACCGCCCAGCGATGGTCCTTCCGCAACAGGTGCCACACCGCGCGCGACATCAATACGTTCGACGAGGATCGCGGGTGCATAATGCAGCGGCGGGTCCATCGCATTCGGTCCGCCCGTCGCAAAGCGCTGGCCATTGACCCGGCCCAGCACACGCTCACCCGCCAGCCCGCGATAGCTGAGTTGGCCAGAGAGTGCGCCATTGCCGAAGATGTCACCGCCCGCGACCCGCGCGGCAATGGCCGCAGCATCGGCGGGCAGGGCAATCTGGCGCGGGGCGGCAATGGCATCGCTGGCGATGTTTTCGCGCAAAGCCTTGCGGGCCGTGACAATAATGGTGTCGGTTAAGGCATCTTCCCGGGTTTGGGGCGTGGCGCCGTGTTCTGCCAGCGCCGGCGGGGCAACGGCAAAGGTGCATCCGGCAAGCAGGCTTGCCCGGAAAGTTCGGGTGAAAATCATGATGGATCTTTCCAGAAAATTTGATGAACGGCACAGGCAACCGTAGGCGCGCGGGTGCACCGAGTGGTTCGCCAGTGCCGGATTGTCAGGCGGTCAGATCGCCCTGCGGCGGCGCGCGCAACGGCGGGCGCAGATATGCTGGTGCGACCAGCTGGAGGCGCGCGAAGTGCGCCAGCGGCTCCGGCAGAGTTGCTGAAAATTCCGGGATAACAACATTGTCCGCTATCGGGAGCGCGGCCAGACCAAGGCCGGCAAAGGCGCAGCTCTGCGCAGGCGCGCTCTGGCCCATGGGATCGGGCAACTGAGCCGGATCATCCTGCGGTTCAGCCGCGTGGCCCATCGCCGCGTGATCCATCCCATGGTGATCCATCGCAGCAAGATCACGCTTGTGCGGATCACCATGGCCTATCGCGGCATGGAGGGCCGCCTTGTCGGGCGCCTTCGCTGTTCCCAGAGCACGTGCCAGAGGGTGCGTTTCGGGACACAGGATGATCTCCGCGTCATACCCGCCCGTTGGCATGATCATGATGCCAGCCGGGACAAGTGCGTTCATCCCCAGAGCAGCGAGGACAAACGCCAGAAGCGCATGGCGCTGTTGAGCCAACAGATGACGCACGGCGTTCATGTTGCGTGGTTTCCTATAAGCGACGCTTCATGCTGTCACGTGCGCGAAAGGCAAGCCCTGTTGCTGAAGGAGCAGAATGGTGGTTATCGCAGGCGTCCTCACGCTCGTCGCATGCCACCGCGCGATGCTGCATCCGGCGGGCGGTTTGGTCGCTTGGCAGGCGAGGCCTAGAACACCACGACGCTGCGGATCGACTTGCCTTCGTGCATCAGGTCGAAGGCGGTGTTGATCTCTTCGAGGCCCATGACGTGGGTGATCATCGGGTCGATCTGGATCTTGCCGGTCATGTACATGTCGACGATCTTGGGCACATCGGTGCGGCCCTTGGCCCCGCCGAAGGCCGTGCCGCGCCAGTTGCGTCCTGTGACGAGCTGGAAGGGCCGGGTGGCAATTTCCTTGCCCGCTTCGGCGACCCCGATGATGATCGAGGTGCCCCAGCCGCGGTGGCAGGCTTCGAGCGCGGTGCGCATCACTTCGGTGTTGCCGGTGGCATCGAAGGTGTAATCCGCGCCGCCGTCGGTCATAGCGACAATCTTCGCCACGACCTCCTCGCGGCTCATTCCTGAAGAGTTGAGGAAGTGCGTCATGCCGAACTGGCGGCCCCACTCCTCGCGCGCGGGGTTGATGTCGACGCCCACGATGAGGTTCGCCCCCGCCAGCCGCGCGCCCTGAATCACGTTGAGGCCGATCCCGCCGAGGCCGAAGACGACCACGTTGTCGCCCACCTGCACCTTGGCGGTGTTGGTGACCGCGCCGACGCCGGTGGTGACCCCGCAACCGATATAGCAGGCCGATTGGAAGGGCGCGTCCTCGCGGATCTTCGCCACGGCGATTTCAGGCAGCACGGTGAAGTTCGAAAAGGTCGAGCAGCCCATGTAGTGGTAGATCGGCTGGCCCTTGTAGCTGAAGCGCGTGGTGCCGTCGGGCATCAGCCCCTTGCCCTGCGTCGCGCGGATCGCGGTGCACAGGTTGGTCTTGCCGCTGAGGCACGACTTACACTGGCGGCATTCGGGGGTGTAGAGCGGGATCACGTGATCGCCCGGCTTCACGCTGGTGACGCCTGCGCCGACTTCGCGCACGATCCCGGCGCCTTCATGGCCGAGCACGCTCGGGAAGATGCCCTCGCTGTCGAACCCGTCCAAGGTGTAGGCGTCGGTATGGCAGATCCCCGTCGCCATGATCTCGACCAGCACTTCGCCCGCCTTCGGCCCCTCAAGATCGAGTTCGACGATCTCGAGCGGCTTCTTCGCTTCAAACGCAACGGCGGCGCGGGTCTTCATGGGAAAGTCTCCTGTTCCCTCTGCCTATTCCTGTAGCTTTGCAGATTGGCAAGGGCTCAATCAGCCCAGCGGCAGATCGAGCGCCTCGGCAACGGCGGCATGGCGGATCTTGCCACCCGCGACATTGAGCCCATTGGCAAGGTGCGGATCGGCCGCCATCGCCGCCTCGGCCCCGAGATTGGCGAGCTTGAGCACGAAGGGCGCGGTCGCATTGTTGAGCGCGAGCGTCGAGGTGCGCGCCACAGCGCCCGGCATATTGGCGACGCAATAGTGGATTACGCCATCAACCGTGAACACCGGGTCCTGATGTGTGGTGGCTTGGCTGGTTTCGAAGCAGCCGCCCTGATCGATCGCGATATCGACCACCACCGCGCCGCGCTTCATGCTGGCGATCATCTCGCGCGTCACCAGCTTGGGCGCGGCTGCGCCCGGCACCAGCACCGCGCCGATCACCAGATGCGCCTCGCGCACGGCAGCGGCAATCGCGCTGCGCGAAGCAAAGGCGGTCTTGAGCTGGCTGCCAAAGGCGAGATCGAGCTCGGCCAGGCGGCGGTTCGAAATGTCGAAGATCGTCACATCGGCGCGCAGGCCCACCGCCATCTGCGCGGCATTGACGCCGGCCACCCCGCCGCCGAGGATCACGACCTTGGCCGGGGGCACGCCCGGCACCCCGCCGAGCAGCACGCCGCGTCCGCCCTGATGCTTTTCGAGATAATGCGCGCCGCATTGCACCGACATTCGCCCGGCGACTTCCGACATCGGCTTGAGCAGCGGCAGCGTGCCATCGGATGCGGTCACGGTTTCATAGGCAATGCAGGTCGCGCCCGATGCCATCAACCCTTCGGCCTGCGGCTTGTCGGCGGCAAGGTGAAGATAGGTGAACAGCAAGTGGTGCGGGCGCAGCATGGCGATTTCGCTCGCCTGCGGCTCCTTGACCTTCACGATCATCTCGGCTTCGGCAAAGACCGCAGCGGCATCGCCAACGATCTGCGCACCCGCTGCGACATAATCGCTATCGGTGAAATCGATGCCCAGCCCGGCGCCCGCCTGCACCAGCACATCATGCCCGGCAGCCGTCAGTTCGGCGACCAGCGGCGGGGTCAGACCGACCCGGTATTCATTGTTCTTGATTTCGGTAGGAACGCCAACGCGCATGGGAGCATCTCCATAGCCCGGTAAATTTTTGTGCGCGGCCCTTATCATAAGTTGCGCAGCGATGATAGCTATGAACGCGCGTGCGATCTTCTTCACACGCTTCCCTTATGGGAGAAAGAGCGAATGATGGCGGGCTCGCCGTGGGCGGTCGGCTTAAGGGTCTTTGCAAAGCAGCCCAATTCCTCAATGTTAAATCTAAATTTGGCAATTTTCGGATAGACGAAGGTATATGAACGCCCCCAAGACCATACTCATCGCCGATGACGAGCCGCTCCTGACAGAGATGCTTGAATTCCGTCTGCGAGCCAAAGGTTACGGAACCACCGTGGCCAGCGATGGGCGCGAGGCGCTTGAAAAATTCGCGTCCGAGCGCCCGAGCGCCGTGGTGCTCGATGCCATGATGCCGGTTCATGATGGCATGGAAGTGCTGCGCCGGATTCGCATGGACGAGCAACACGGTGATGTGCCGGTGATCATGCTCTCGGCGCGGCGCGGCGAGGAAGATATCCTGCGCGCACTGGAAGCGGGCGCATCGGATTACATCGTCAAACCGTTCCTCCCTGAAGAGCTGATGGTGCGGTTGCAGCGGTTTCTGGCAGGACGCTTATGAAGCCTGTCTTTGCCGATATGGCTGCCTGCCTGTTGTTTCGGCCGCTGCCACAGGTTGGGCAAGATGGGGGCGGGTCGCGACGCTGCGCGCGGCCTGACCGCGGAGCGCGCGGGCATCGGCGAACTGGCTCCCGCAGATCGCGCCGTTTTGTGCGTCGCAACCCGAGCAGCGGAATGGTTAACCGAAGCCTAGCAGGGACAATCAGCCCGCGGCCGGGGCTTCACAGCCCGATGCGACCACAATGGGCTTGGCCGCGCGCCCGGCCGCCACACGAGCATCGTGGCGGTAGAGATCGGGGCGCACGGCAATGGTGCCGTCCGCGACAGGCTGGGCGGTGAAATAAGCGACATAGACCGGCACGGGCTGCGGCAGCGCGACGGTTTCGGTTTGCCCGGTGGCGACCGCCTGATCCACTTGCGCGCGGGTCATCCGCGGGGCGAGCAGGCTGGCAGCAAAGCCGATCGCATCGCCGGTGCGCACACAGCCATTGCTGAAATCGCGCCGTTCCTTCTCAAACAGCGCACGATTGGGGGTGTCGTGCATCAGAACGCTGTAGGGATTGGCCATCTCCAGCTTCATTTGCCCCAGCGCGTTGAAGGGCCCCGGACGCTGGCTCCAGCGCCCATTGGCAAAGACATAGCCCTGATTGGCGGGAAACCGCCCCTTGTGGCGGCGCACGATGCTGGCAGGGATGTGCCACCACGGGTTGAAGGTTACCCCGGTGATGCGCGCGGTGAAGATGGGCGTGGGCGTGGCCGTCTTGCCGACGATCACGGGCCAGGTGCCCGCCGTGTTCCCGCCGCGCCACAGCCGCGCTTCGAAGAAGGGTATGTTGACGAGCACATGATCCGGCCCGAGCGTGCGCGGCAGCCAGCGCCAGCGTTCCATGTTGCGCGCGATGATCGCCTTGCGCTCGGCGTCGGGCTCGGTCGCATAGGCCGCGCGCAGCGCTGCATAATCGGGATGCGCCGGGCGCAGCGCGCGCAGTGCTGCGCCAAAGTCGGCGCTGGTGAGCGCCTGACCGAGCCATGCGCCAAGATCATGATCCGCATCACTGTCGTGGATGTGCCAGCCGGCCATCCGCGCCGCGGGCGTCGTCCCCAGCAGATGCAGCCGCGCAAGCTGCAAAGCGAGCGCGGTGGCGGCTTCATCCAGCGCTGCACCGGGGCCTGCCGCCAAAGCCGTGTCGAAGGGACGCAGATCAAGCAATGGCAAGGCATCTTGCGGCGCGGCGACAACCGCGCGGCGTAATTCTTGCGCTTGATCAATCTTCCAGCCAGACGCCTGTGCCGGTGCAAAATTGATCGAAGTCAAGAACGCCGAAACTGTCGCAAACCAGCCCCATTTGGTCATGCTTTTGTGCCTCGCCGTTTGATTCCCACTGGCGACATTCCTAGGTTGCAGCCAACACCAATTCAGGATCGCATACAAATGAATTTGTCCCGACGCGGCTTTATCGGCGCGCTCGGCGTGGGTCTGGCCGGATTGACTGCGCCCGCCGCCTTTGCCTCGGTCCGCACGAGCCCGCCGCCGCGCCTGCTGGCCGCCGCGCAAGCGGCGCTCGATCGCCACGGCGCGATGATCCGCCACCGCGATGTGGTGGGGCTGGTTGATTTCGCCGCGCCTTCGGGCACCCCGCGCTTCCAGATCGTCGATCTCGAGAACGGCCGGACGCTAGCGAACTTGCTGGTGGCGCATGGGCGCGGGTCCGATCCGGGCAATACCGGGTTTCTCCAGCGCTTCTCCAACCATCCGGGATCGCACGCCTCCTCGCCGGGCAGCTATCTGGTGAGCGACACCTATATGGGCAAATATGGCCGCTCGCGGCGGCTCATCGGGCTTGATCCGGATAATGATCGGGCGCTCGCCCGCGCGATCGTGATCCACCGTGCGGATTATGTCTCGCACGGCATGGCCGAGACGTCGGGGCGGGTCGGTCGCAGCCTTGGCTGCTTCACCGTGGCCAATGCCGATATCACCACCGCGCTGGCGATGCTGGGGCCGGGGCGCCTGTTGTTTGCCGCGCGCTAGGCGCGCGCCTCACCCGCCCGTTTCATCCGCCCAGCCATGCTCGCGCAGGGCATCGGCGAGCAGTCCTGCTATTGGCAAATCGCCGCAGGCACTCGCGACCGTATCCGTCGCGCGGATGGTCGCAAGCCCTGCGGCCTCCATCGCGGCAAGATCATCGTGGCTGGCAAGGCAGTGCACGCCGAGCGCATCAATCCGCACAGCGCCTGCCGCGCGCAAGGCCCGCGCCGCTTCGATCAGGGTGCCGCCGCTCGCGACAAGATCGTCAGCATAATGCCCCCTCATCCTGCTGGCACAGGAAGCCATAGCATGGGCCGCAACGGGATGCTCCGCCAGTTGCGAGCGGTCATGCGCGGGTGCCGGTCCGCGCGGAAGCGTGGCGCGGTGAACGGGGCGCGGCCCACGGCGTTGCGGTGCGTGCGATCGCGATCGCGCCGCGATAGGGCGCGCACAGCCCCTTGGCCTGTTCCGGGCTGGTATCGAGCCACGCCTGCCAGTCTTGTCGGGCAAGGATCACCGGCATGCGGGTGTGGCAGGTCGCGGCCGCGCCGGCCGCGTCGGTCATGATCATCGCATAGCTATCGCCCCATGGCGCGGTGGGCTGCCAGATCCCGGCACTGGCAAAGACCGGCTGATCGTGCAGGCTCAGCCACGTGCGGGTCTTGGCGCCTTGCGGCCCTTCGGCTTCGGCCCATGCGGTGAGCGGGATCAGGCAGCGGCGGCTGGCGAAGCTGGCGCGCCAGAAGGCGCTGTCGAGCTTGTCGGAACGGGCATTGTTGACCGGCTTGGGCGTCAATGGCTGGCCTTGCTTGCCCGTCAGCGCGAGCGGAAAGCCCCAGACCATCGATCGCACCTGCCTTGCGGCGATCACGATCCCCGGAGAGCCTGGATAGGTCTCTGCCGGGAGATTGACACCTGTCGGCGCGCTCGCTGCATCAAACAGCGCGCTGATCTCCGCTAGCGGAACCGACAGGCGATAAAGATTACACATTGGCCGACTATAAGCAGAGCGTCCCTGTCACGCCATGGCTGCGCGGGAGTCGCGGGTGGTGCGGGCTCGGGCCAAGATTGTTGTCAGAATTGTCACGCTTATGACATGAAACTGCCATAGGCGCCACCGCGCCGGGCGCGCCCGTCCGGACACACTGCTAAAGGCGCTTTGCTATGCCGTCCCCGTTGGGTCATCGTACTGCCAGACTTCTTGCCGCCGCGCTGCTGGCCGGGGTGAGCGCACCAGCGCTGGCGCAGGCAGCCCCGGCAGGCACGCCGGCCGATCAGGCGGCCACCATCGCCGATTTGCAGCGCCAGATCGATGAACTGAAAGCCATGGTCACGGCCTTGCAGGCGAACCGGGCGCCGGATGGTGCAGCGGTCACCGCGCCGACGCCTGATGCCATGGCGCAGGCGCCAACTGTTGCGACCCCGCAAGCCACGCAACCGGGCTTGGCGGATGCCGCACCGCCGACCACGGCGACGCCCGCTCTGGCAAGTGCCGGTCAGGATGTGATCGCCCGCCGCGCTCGGTTGGGCGAACCGCCCGAAGTGTTGGTGCCTCCGCGCGCGGGCAAGCCGTGGTATGAAAAGCTAGTCCTGCGCGGCTACACCCAATTGCGATTCAACCAGATCGTTTCGGGCGATGCGGCAGCACCCGCCGGTGTTTCACGCCTGCGCTCGATCCACGACAGCGGCATCAATGATGATAGCAATTTCACCTTCCGCCGTTTGCGTTTGGTGCTTCAAGGCGACCTGAATGATCACGTGTCGCTTTATTTCCAGCCCGATTTCGCGGCGGCCGTTTCCAACCAGTCGGTCGGCGAGCGGCGCGAGGGTGCGGTCTCACTGCGCGACATGTATGCCGACGTCTTCCCGTTCGGGGACAAGAGCTTCCGCATCCGGCTTGGCCAGTCAAAGGTGCCCTATGGCTGGGAGAACATGCAATCTTCGTCCAACCGTCTGGCGCTTGACCGTACCGATGCGATCAACAGCGCCGCGTCGGGCGAGCGTGATCTCGGGATCGTTGCCTACTACACCCCGCCCAAGGTGCAGGCGATCTGGAACCGGCTGGCAAAGGATGGGCAGAAGCTGTTCGGCAATTACGGGGCCTTCGGCTTCGGCGCCTTCAACGGGCAGGGGCTGAACCGCACCGAAGCCGACGACAATGTCATGCTGGTGGGCCTCGCGACGTGGCCCTTCGAACTCGACGGGCTGGGCCTTGATGGGCAGGTGTTCGAGATCGGCGGATCGGTGATGCGCAACAAGATCCGCCCGGAAATCCGCACGGGCGGGCTCAGCCCCACCGGCTTCAAGGACGAGCGCGTTCTGGTGCATGCCATGCTCTACCCGCAGCCTTTCGGGGTGCAGGCGGAATGGAACTGGGGCACCGGCCCCGAATTCGTGCCCGCGAGCGGCCGGATCGAGGAACGCCCGCTCAATGGCGGCTATGTGCAGGTGCTCGGCAAGATCGACGAAACGCCGATCGGTCCGATCTTCCCCTTCGCCCGTTGGCAATATTATCGCGGCGGCTTCAAGGCCGCGATCAATGCGCCGCGGCTTGAGACCGAAGAGCTGGAGCTTGGCATTGAATTTCTGCCGACCCCGCCGCTGGAGATCACCGTCACCTATGGCTGGGCCTCGCGCAAGGAAGCCGACGAGCGCCGTTTGGGGCAGGCTGAAGGACAATTGCTGCGGGTGCAGGCACAATGGAACTATTGACGGCTGACGTCTAAGCTCTGGCGGGAACAAGCCCGTCGGGCTGGCCGTGGGTTGCTTCGGCGTGCACGCGCCGCAGCACCAGCAGAAACAGCCCGATCAGCACCAGCGGCATCAGCGGAATTCCGACATTGATCGCAAGCGGGCGGGCGAACACGCCCGCGGCGAAGGTCGTCGCGATTGTGATCCGCTCCCAATCCTGAAAACCGTGCCTGCGCGCCTGTGAGAACAGGTAGGCAAGCGGGAAGGCAGTCAGCAGCAGATCGTAATCAAGCACAAACGGCGTGGCGAGCGGTGCACCGGCGAGCACCAGTGCGGCGAGCCCCGGCGAGAACGGCTTGCGCCATGCGACTGCTCCGACTGCTCCGGCCACGGCAAGCGCAAGCGCCACTTGCGCGACAATGGCAGGCGTGCTGGCTACACCCAGCAGGCGCAGCCCGGCAAACAGGCTGACCATCTTGGCAAATCCGATCGTGCCATTGTCTGTGGCTTCGCCGGCGGCGCTCGTCACCGCCAGCCAATCGCTCCACACCTGGGGGCCAAACGCCAGCGCTGCAAGGCCCGCGAGCGCGATGGCCGCCCCGCCCGCGGCGATAATCGTCCGCCAGCTTGCCGTGGCCAGCAAAGCCACCGGCACCAGCAGGCCGAACTGCGGCTTGATCGTGGCAAGCCCGATCAGCAGGCCCGCGAGCCAGGGGCGTTCGCGCACGACCAGCAGCCCGCCGCCAAGCAGGGCTGCCACCAGAAATGACGTCTGCCCGTGGGTCATGGTGGCGAAGACTGGCGGGAACGCGATCAGCAGCACCAGTGCCGGCCCCTTCAGGCCGAGCGTGCCAAACCACGCCCTGACAGCGGCGATCCAGCTTGCGCCGGTCACCACCAGCCATGCGAACAGCGCCGGGAAATAGGGCAGGAGGCCGAGCGGCCAGACCATCGGCAGGAAATTCGGCGGATAGAAAAACGCGGTGAATTCGCCGGGTACGGCATGGAATGCCCGCTGGGCGGCGATGTGGGCCTGAATGTCGTAAACGTTCCCGCCGCCGTGCAGCATCTGGCCCGCGCTCCAGAAGCTGATGAAATCCGTGCCGAGGAGAAATCCGTTGCGATCGATCCCGCCGCGCGAGGTCAGCAGCAGAAAGGCCAGCCCCGCGCTGATCGTCAGCGCGAGAATGAACAGATAGGCGCGCGCCCGTTCTGGCCCAAGCCATTCTGCCTTGCGAAGAAGATCCCAGTTCATCCGTCTTGCCCTTGCCCTGCGTCGCTGCATCATGGCTGACGCAGGATTAGGCAAGCCCTGCGCGCGCGGAAAGGCGAGACGAAGGCTTGTGGACAGGCAGCCCGCGTGCCCCGCCACAAGCATTTTGCAAACCCTATTTTCGCACCGCCGGTGAAAATTCGTAAGTAGATGCGAGACTCCAGCGAAAAAATATGAGACTTTTGATTTGGGGTTTGAGTCAAAAAAGGGGAAAACTCATGAGTAAAATGCGTTATCTAACTAGCGCCGGACTGATCGGTTTGGCGGCGCAGGCATGGGCTGTTCCATTGCAAGCGGCCGAAGTTGAAGAGGGTTCGCGCGAAGATATTGCTCTTGAGGCACAAGGAACTTTCCAAGGATTTACAGATAATTCGCAGATGATGGCTGTTACGGCGCCCGATGTGTCCGTGCTGCCCGATTTCATGGTGCGCCGCACCCTGGATGCCGTCCCGGTTCGACCAACCCCCGAATTGCTCGTGCGCGATGATGTCGGCGTCAATTTCGGCGATCCGACAAATTCGCAGCCCGCGGTTGTCCAGCTTTTTGTCCAGGACAACCAGACAGGCGGCGTCTTTCTCAATTGCACCGGCACCTTGGTCAATCCGCGCACGGTGCTTTCCGCGGCGCATTGCTTCAACAGCCGCTCCTCCGAAGCCTATGGCTTGCCCGGGCAGACGCCCTTCTCGTTGCTCGTTGCGACGGGGCAGAACACGCAGGCGAGCGTGTTCAATTATATCCGGACAGGGGCACGCTACAGTCAGGGCGGGGTGGCGACGAGCACCGATGTCGTGATCCATCCGACCGCGAATCTGGGCAATGGCGGCCTGCCCTTCCCCTGGGCGGATGTGGCTTTCGTGGCGCTCGATGAGCCGATCACCGATGCCGGGGCAATGCCGTTGCTGCTGTCGCCGCTTACCGAACTCACGCGCGTCATTCAGGTCGGCTATGGCACCAATGGCACGGGCAGCGGAACGGCTGCGCCCGGTTCGAGCTTCCTGCGTCGGGTTGGCGAGAACCGCCTCGGCCTGATTGGCAGCTTGGGCGATTTCATCGACGGGGTGTTCCCCGATTTCGCCCCTTCGACCCAGGTTCTCGGGTTTGAGTCGCAAGCGTTCTATTGGACGGATTTCGACAACCCGAATCGAACCCCAGAACAACAGGCGGGCTGCGACTTCACTGGCAGCAATATCAGCTGCAACAGCATTGATGCCGTGCTGGCGATTGATTTCTTCGATGATGATGCGCTGCCGCTCGAATCGGGCACGGCGCCCGGCGATTCCGGCTCGCCGCTGATTGTTGCAGACAAGTATGCGTTCCCCGTGATCGCTGGCGTGCTTTCGGGCGGCTTCGATTTCTTCGGGCTCGGCGGAGTCTATAGTGATGTAAGCTTCTACAACCCGCTCTATCCGTTCTTCCAGTTCATTACCGAAAACACGCCCTACAAATATGTTGCGGCCAAGCGGGGGAATGGCAACTGGTCTGACCCCAATCACTGGACGCAGGAACTCGATCCGGGCTTCTTCATCGATGATGGCAACGGCAATCTGGTGAACGGCATTCCCACCGGGCCTGAACCGGGCATCCTCGAAAGCGGTCCCAAGCTCGGCACGGTGCTGGGCACGGACATTTCCGGGAATACGGGCGCACCAACGCCGGGGTTCGAGAATTTCGATACCAGCCTGCCGAAATCCTCGGCGCTGCTCGGGCCGGGTTCGACCGGGTTTGTCCCCAACAACACCGATGGCACCCCGGGCACAGCCTTTGCCGCACCGGCGCAATATTTTGACGTGATGCTCAATCGGCCCGGTCGCACAACGGTCGATATCAATGTCGAGATCGATAAGCTCGCGCTGGATAACTGGCTCGCCAAATTCGTGCTGCCTCGCGGGCAGACCTTCACCACGATCATCGGCTATGAACAGTTCAGTGGCCGGGCGCAGATTGATGGCCAGTTCAATGCCGGGCTGGTCGCGCTGTTCGGCGGCCTCACCGAAGGCGAAGGCACGATTGCGAGCGAGGCGGTGTTCAACTTCGGCGCGGGGATCGCCCCGGGCGGGTTGTTCAATGTCGGCACGCTCACCATTGATGGTGACTATATCCAGCTGGCCGACGGCGCGCTGGTGATTGACGCCAGCAAGCGGCGCCAGACCATCACCAGCGATCTGCTGGCGATTACCGGCGACGCGAGCCTTGCGGGCAACCTGCTGATTACGGGAACCGGCAATATCCGGTTTGGCGATACCTTTACGGTGCTGAACGCGAACTCGGTAGCCGGGGCCTTTGACAACACGGTTCTGCTGACCCTGTCGCCGCTGCTCTTAGCCAAGTCGCGGACCGAGGGCGGCGAAGTGATTGTCGATATCACCGCGCGCCGGTTGGCCGATCTGTTTGCAGGGCGCAGCGGCAATCTGCAATCGCTCGGCGCGGCGCTTGACGCGCTGCGTTTCGGGGGGCGCTACACCCAGTTTGCAGGCCTGTTCAATATTATCGACGCGGCCGGGTTTGAATCCTTCGTGCCGACCCTGTTCTCGCTTACCCCGGTGAGCGCGTTCAATCAGACGATGATCGCGACCAACTTCTCGCAGCGCTTCACCGGCCAGCTTTCGCAGCGCACCTTGTCGTTGCATGGCGGCAACAAGGCGGCAGCCGGGTTCTCGGCCGCGGGCGGTGCGGTTGCGGGCATTGCCCAGACCAACGCCACCGAGCCGGGCAAGATGGGCTTCTTCGGGACGGTGAGCGGCAGCTTCCTTGTCAGCGCGCAGGAGCGCAATTCCGGCATGAACGCGCTGGAAGAAGCGGCCTTCACGCAGGCCGGGGAACTGACCCTGGGTGCCGATATGCGCCTGTCGCAAGACCTCACGGTTGGGTTCGCGATGACCAGCATCCGCAACGGCATGGCCATGGCCGGATCGCAGCCGCGGGCAGACGATACCAGCGTCTCGGGCGCGGCCTATGCTGCGATGCGGATGGGCCGGGGCTTCAGCGACATGTATGTCGGGTTCTCGCGCCAGAACTTTGCGCTGTCGCGCGCCGCGCAGGGGGATTTTCGCTCGGCCTTCGACATGGTGCAGGGCGATGCGGATGGCATGCAGAGCTTTGCCGGCTTGCGTCTGGGCTATGCGTTCCGCATTTTGCCGGGGCTGGAAGCCGGCCCGGTGGCCAGCATCGACTACGTGCGCAACGACCTCGGCGGCTATTCAGAGTTCGGAGCCGGCAATTTCGGCCTGACCGTGCTTGAGCGGTCGTTCACCTCGGTCGGCAGCAAGGCCGGTGTGATGGCATCGCTGAACACCGGGATCGGGCGTCGCGGCCGCTTGAGCGCCTTCGGTTCGGTCGCCTATGCCCGCGAACTGGCTGACACCAGCGATGCGGTCACGGCGTTCTTCGCCGGTGCTGCTGATGTGCCCTTCACCATTGTCAATGCGCTCGAACCGGACTGGGTGTCCGCCACGCTCGGGGCGGACCTTTCCCTCGGCAAGCGCTTCGGTGTCGGGGTCTCCGGTCATTCCGACTTCGGCCGCGGGGTCCTGACCAACAATCAGGCGCGCTTCAACCTGAACTGGAAGTTCTGATTGCTGCTTTGGCGATGGCGGCTGTGATCACAACGCGAAACCGTTGGTGAAAGCAGCGCCTTCGCCACCACCAGCGCCGCCCCCATCCACAGTGGGGGCGGCGTTGCCTTTTCTGGCGGCTGATGGGGGCATGTTCTGTCCGCTCCGCGGGAAGGCGTGTTCTCAGTACTACTAAGGAGATTTTCCTGCTGTCTGGCAGTGTCCTGTTAAGCAAGTGAGTTTATCAACGGAGGAAAACCAACTGCTTACAAGAGGCCGTTATGCGTCTTCCCTCCGTTTTCAAGGCACGCTCCGCGTCTCCTGTTGAGGTGCTCGAAGGTGACGAGGTGCCTCCTGCCCCATCCCCTAAAAGTCGGGTCAAAGAGGCCCGCGATGATTTGTTGGAACGCATCAGTGCGTTTGTGACTCAGCATGACCTGGCGGTAACGGCACAAAACATGGCGACCATATGCGGGGCACTTTCAGGCTCGCATCCGCAGCTTTCCGAGGCATTTGTAGCGCGCGAGATTTCCGGCGATCCGATCGATCAGCGCTGGCTCGACACGCTTGCGCGTTTAGACCCCGACGGCCACAGCCGTATTGCCGAGATCGAGGCTCTGATGGACAAACTCGAGTATGCGCTCATGCGGTTTGCCCAGACGACGCGCTCGGCCCAATCGGAGACCAGCGATCACCGCGGCGCTCTCGGCGTCCATATTGATGATCTGGCCGAAATTGCTTCAGCCGGGGATCAAGCGGGTGATCTGGCAGCAGTGCTCGATCTGTCGCGCGCCATGCTGGCCCGGATCGAACAGGTTGAAAGCATCATGTCCCGCAGCCAACGCGAAACCGAACAACTGCGGGAAAGCCTTGCCAAGGCGCGCATGGAGGCAGACGTCGATCATCTCACGCGGTTGCCCAACCGCCGGGCATTTGAGCGCAGGCTGGTGTCTGCCGCCCTGGAGGCGCGCGCCAAGGGCGAACCTCTCAGCCTCGCATTCTGCGACGTTGACCATTTTAAGATGATCAATGATCGCCACGGCCACGACGCGGGCGACCGCGTGCTTTGTGCGTTGGCGGCGACACTCAATGAATATGGCGGCGATAGCTGCTTTGTCGCCCGGCATGGGGGCGAAGAGTTCGTGTTTCTGTTCTACGGGCTGGATAAGGAAGCGGCCCGATCCCGCCTTGATGGCATTCGCCGCGCGCAAGCGGCTCGGCGATTGGTCAACCGGGACACGGGGAAGGGCTTTGGCCAGATCACTTTCTCTGCCGGGGTTGCCGAGATAACCGAGTATAGTGATACACGCAGCGCCTTGGCCCGCGCTGACGCGGCGCTGTACCGCGCGAAGAATGACGGGCGCAACCGGGTGGAGCTCGGTTGACGGAAGGTCTGTCATTTGCCTGTGTGGCCTGATCGCTGGATGCCTCGCGATGCCGACCTGCCGAATGCGCCGTGAATTTTAAAATTCCATGATAGAGGCACTGCGCGCATTTCCGGTCGTCGCCGATCAAGGCGGGATTTCCTTTGGGGTGCGCCCGATAGGCTGTTACAGGCGCGCCCATGCTTACAATCGACGGTGTCACAGTGCGGCTTGGTGGCCGGGCCATTTTGGAACGCGCCAGCGCAACCGTGCCGGTGGGCGCGCGTGTCGGGTTGATCGGCCGCAATGGCGCGGGCAAGTCCACGCTGATGAAGGCGCTGATCGGCGAGATCGAGCCGGACGATGGCGAAATCTCCAAGCCCGCCCGCGCCAGGATCGGCTATATTGCGCAGGAAGCCCCCAGCGGCTCCATGACCCCCGAAGAGGTCGTGCTGGCCTCCGCCACCGAACGCGCGCAATTGCTGGCCGAGCTCGAAACCTGCACCGACATGGAACGCATGGGCGACGTGCACGAACGCCTGCTGGCCATCGACGCCTATTCCGCCCCGGCGCGCGCGGCCAAGATCCTCAACGGGTTGGGCTTTGACGAAGAGATGCAGCAACGCCCGGTCGACAGCTTTTCGGGCGGCTGGAAAATGCGCATCGCGCTCGGTGCGCTGCTGTTTTCGGAACCCGATATCCTGTTGCTCGACGAGCCTTCGAACCACCTCGACCTCGAAGCGACGCTGTGGCTGGAGAACTTCCTCAAGTCTTATCCCGCCACGCTGGTGGTGATCAGCCACGAACGCGACCTCCTCAACAAGGTGGTCGATCACATCCTCCACCTGCAAGGCGGGCAGCTGACGCTCTATCCGGGCGGCTACGACGCCTTCGAGAAGCAGCGGGCCGAACGCGCCGCGCAGCTTGCCGCCGCCAAGGCCTCGCAGGAGGCGCAGGCCGCGCGGCTGCGGGATTACGTCGCCCGCAACTCCGCCCGCGCCTCGACCGCCAAGCAGGCGCAATCGCGCGCCAAGATGCTTGCCAAGATGCAGCCCATCGCCGCGCTAATGGAAGACCCGACGCTGAGCTTTGATTTCCCCGATCCGGCCGAGATGAAATCGCCGATGATCACGGTGGAGAAGGCCGCAGTCGGCTATGGCGAGGCGCCGCCGATCCTCAAGCGGCTCAACTTCCGGATCGAGGCCGATGATCGCATCGCGCTGTTGGGCCGCAACGGCAATGGCAAGACCACGCTCGCGCGGCTGCTCGCCTCGCAGCTTGTCCCGGCGGAGGGCGAGGTCAATGCCCCCGGCAAGCTCAAGGTCGGATACTTCACCCAGTATCAGGTCGAGGAACTGGCGGGGGAGGACACCCCGCTCGATCTGATGAACCGCGCGATGGAAGGACAGTCGCAAAGCGCGGTGCGCGCGCAGCTGGGGCGCTTTGGCTTTTCCGGCCCGCGCGCGAACCAGCGGGTCGACAAGCTCTCAGGTGGGGAACGCGCGCGCCTCGCGCTGGCGCTGATCACCCGCGATGCGCCGCACCTGCTGATCCTCGACGAGCCGACCAACCACCTCGACGTCGATGCGCGCGAGGCGCTGATTCAGGCGCTCAACACCTATTCGGGCGCGGTCATCCTCATCAGCCACGATCGCCACATGGTCGAGTTGACGGCGGACCGCCTTATCCTCGTCGATAGCGGGACGGCACGCGAATATGCCGGCAGCATGGAGGATTACATCGACTTCATCCTCGGCCGGAACCAGCCCAAGGGCACAAGTAACGGTGGCAAGGCGAAAGGGCAGCGCCGCACCGGCCCGGACCTGCGCGCGGCGCAGGCCGATCTGAGCCGCGCCGAAGCCTGCGTGACGCGGCTGACGGCTGAGCTTGAAGAGCTCGACGCGCGCATCCTTGCGCAAAGCGCGACAGCTGGCCCCGCCATCCAAAGCATGCTGAGCAAGCGGGCAACCACCGCCTCTGCGCTCGCTGCAGCGGAAGAAGCCTGGCTTGCTGCCGGGGCGGTGCTGGAGGCGATCGAGGCGGCGTAGTGCAACGCCCGATCGGGGCACGCGCGGCGCCTTTTCCGGTCATCCCGTAAACCTCGCAAAGTTTTCGCAAGCCGTGCGCGCCAAATTGCGCTAAGGGCTGCGCGAACCCTGCGGGATGCGCGCTGACATTGTCTCCGCTTCCGCCTTTGACCGCCCTTCCAGCCTTTCCCTGCACATTGCTGCGTGACCTTCGCAGGCATGCGCCGCGAACCCCATGATTCGAGCTTTCTGATATGACGACCTTTCCCACCCTTCCCGCCGCCATCGAAGCGGCGCTTGCCGAACGCGGCTATAGCAGCGCCACCCCGGTGCAGGCCGAAGTGCTCCGCCCCGAAGCAGCGGGGCGCGACCTTGTCGTCTCGGCGCAGACCGGTTCGGGCAAGACCGTCGCCTTCGGCCTCGCGATGGCGGGCGATCTGCTCGATGGCGATGGCCGCATCGGCTTTGCGCCGGCCCCGTTGGCGCTGGTCATCACCCCGACGCGCGAACTCGCCTTGCAGGTGAGCCGCGAACTCGCCTGGCTCTATGGCCGCACCGGCGCGCGCGTGGCGACCTGCGTCGGCGGGATGAACCCTTCGGCGGAGCGCAAGGTGCTTGCCTCCGGCCCGGCCATTGTGGTCGGCACGCCGGGGCGCCTGCGCGATCATTTCGAACGCGGCGCGCTTGATCTCTCGGCGCTGGCCGTCGCTGTGCTCGATGAAGCCGACGAGATGCTCGACATGGGTTTCCGCGAAGAGCTCGAAGCGATCCTCGATGCCACCCCGCAAGGGCGCCGCACGCTGCTGTTCTCGGCCACCATGCCGCGCCCGATCGAAGCGCTTGCCCGGCGGTATCAGCATGATGCCTTGCGCATCGCGACGATCAGCGAAGGGCGCGGGCATGGCGATATTGCCTATCAGGCGGTCACCGTGTCTCCAACCGAGATCGAGAACGCGGTGGTCAATCTGCTGCGTTTCCATGAGGCCGAAACCGCCATCCTGTTCTGCGCCACGCGCGAAAAGGTGCGGCATCTCCATGCCACCTTGCAGGAGCGCGGCTTTGCCGTGGTCGCGCTTTCGGGCGAGCACTCCCAGTCCGAACGCAATCAGGCGTTGCAGGCCTTGCGCGACGGGCGGGCGCGGGTGTGTGTGGCGACCGATGTCGCTGCGCGCGGCATAGATCTGCCGACGCTCAGCCTTGTGGTGCATGTCGAAATTCCGCGCGATGCCGAAACCCTCCAACACCGTTCGGGCCGCACCGGACGCGCGGGGCGCAAGGGCGTGGCCGTGCTGATCGTGCCCTTCTCGGCGCGCCGCCGGGTCGAGGCGATGCTGGGCCGGGCGCGGATCGCCGCCGAATGGCAGCATGTGCCCGACCGTGAGGCGATTGGTGCGCGCGACCGGGCGCGGCTGCTGGAAAGGCTGCTTGCTCCGGTCGAGATTGAGGAAGCAGACCGGGCGCTCGCACTGCATCTGCTGGCCGAGCGTTCGCCCGAAGACATCGCGGCGATGCTGGTGCATGCGCACCGCGCCAGCCTGCCCGAGCCTGAAGACCTCATTGCCAACACGCCGCAAGCCCGCGCTGACGCGCAGAAGGACCGTCACCGTCCCGGGTTCGAGGACACGGTGTGGTTCCGCATGGATTTTGGCCGTAGCGACAATGCCGATCCGCGCTGGATCCTGCCGCTGCTGTGTCGCCGTGGTCACATCACCCGCAACGAAATCGGCGCGATCCGCATTGCCCAGGAAGAGACCTGGTTCCAGATCCCGCGCGCCATTGCCGACAAGTTCGCTGCCGCTGCCGCGCGCACCGGCGAGGCCGAAAGCGATGAAGCCGCGCTGGTGATCGAACGCTCCGAGGCAGGCCCGCGCGAAGTGGCCCGCAACAATCGCCAGCGTCGCCCGTCGCGCAGCACCCCGGATAATGGCTTCGTCAAAGCCAAGCCGGTGGCGCGCAAGTTCGGCCAGAAGCCGCACCCGCGCCCGGCCTCGGCCGCGCCTGCGGGCGGCAAGCCCGCTGGCCGCCCTCACGCCAAGAAGCCGCACAAGCGCAAGCAGCCCTGAGGCGCGCGCGTTCGAATCGCTGGAAAACTTCGCGGGCTGGCTTTGCGCCAGCGCGGCGGCTGCCTAATCCGGTCGGGTGAGTGCACCCATCGACATCGGCCGCGACGCGAGCGGGCAGAGCCTCGCGATTGATCTCGAGGAGCTGCTTGCCACGCGTCTGCTGGTGCAGGGCAATTCGGGATCGGGCAAATCCCACCTGCTGCGCCGCCTGCTTGAGGAATGCGCCGGCACCGTCCAGCAGGTGGTGATCGATCCCGAGGGCGACTTCGTGACCCTCGCCGATCATTTCGGCCATGTGGTGATTGATGGCGCGGCCTATGCGCCGCGCGAGATTGAGGCCTTGGCCCTGCGGGTTCGCCAGCACCGCGCCTCGGTGGTGTTGGCGCTTGATGAGCTTGAGGTTGAACAGCAGATCCGCTGCGCCGCCCTGTTCCTCACCGCCCTGTTCGATGCTCCGCGTGAGCATTGGTATCCCGCGCTGGTGGTGGTGGACGAAGCGCAGATGTTCGCGCCGGCGGTGGCGGGCGAGATCAGCGATGATACCCGGCGGCTCACCCTTTCGGCGATGACCAACCTGATGTGCCGCGGGCGCAAGCGTGGGCTTGCCGGGATCGTCGCCACCCAGCGCCTCGCCAAACTGGCCAAGAATGTCGCGGCGGAAGCCTCCAATTTCCTGATGGGGCGCACCTTCCTCGATATCGACATGCAGCGTGCAGCCGATCTGCTCGGCATGGACCGGCGGCAGGCCGAACGTATCCGCGATCTGCAACGCGGCCAGTTCCTCGGGCTCGGCCCTGCGATCAGCCGCCGCCCTGTGGCGGTTCTTGTCGGCCCGGTTCGCACCGCGGCGCGCCGCGCGGCGCAAATGCTAGTGCCGCTGCCCGATGCGGCAGGCGAGGCAATGGAAGCGCTCCTTACCGACCGGCTAGCCGAGGCGGCGAGCGAGCCCGCGCTGCCGCTTCGTCCCGCCTCGTCGCCGCGCCCCGCCGCCGAGATTGAGCGCGCGCTTTCCGCCGCGCCCGCGGCCCTGCTGGTGGCGCCTTCCGAAGCGCGGGTGGATTCGCCTGCACCAAAGGTTGAAGTGCAGCCTCAACCCGCCGCTTCTGACGGCGACGCGACTGTTGATGATGTGGTGCGGATGCTCGCCGCCGAGGATGGCGCGACCTTCACGCCCGCCGCCCAACTGTTCCGCGATTTCGCGATCCGCTGCCGCCAGCGCGGCATCGCCAGCGCGCATATCGACATCGCCCGGTTCCGCCGCCTGTTCGCCTGTGCTGTGGGCGGGCTCGATCGTCTGGATGCGCCTGCGCGGGCATCGGTCGAACAGATGATTGATGGCATCGCGGATGATGTGCTCGCGCCCTATCTCGCGATGCTTGTGGCTGCCTCGCTTGGTGAGCCCATGCCCGATGAGGATGCGCTCGCACGCATTTATGGCAGTGCCTCGCCCAGCCGCGTGCGCCGCATGCTCGATCATCTCGAACGCAGCGGGCTGATTGTGGTGCGCGAGGAATTTGGCGGCGAACGCCGCATCACCGTGCCGGGCGTTCCGGCGCGCGCGGCCGCCGCAAAAGTCGCCTGATTTCCCGCGTCATACGCAGGCGGCCGTCGGGCCGCTCACGGGCTGTTGTACCCGAAGGCGATTTCTGATTTTCGGGAGAGAATGTTTCGTGTGCATAAGAGGGCAAGAATGGGCACTCAAGCCATTGAAAATAAAATTTAAAATGCTATTCACCTCCTGAACGAAACGAGGTGCAGATAGACGGCCTGTTGAAGGGAAGGTGCGCGATGATGCGGGGCAGAAGTGCGGTGCCAGTAGGCGCACCGGTCTTTGGCTTTACTTTTGCTTTTGCAGCATTCCGATGTTGTGCCGATTTGCTTTGATTTGCTTTGATTTGCTTTGATTTGCTTTGATTTGCTTCGGCCACTGCCATAGACAATGGTGGAAAATGATCCAAAGAAATCTGGCAAAATGAGTGCTAGCGCAGAGGGTTGCGCACGATTTCAATGATGTGCTTCTGGACGGCGGGATCGAGGCTGGGGAAAAGAGGCAGGCAAAGGACGCTTTTCGCGGCGCGACGCGCCACGGCTAATGCTTCAAGACCTGCGGAAGGGGCGTCCGCGAATGGGGGAAAGTCAGTAACGATCGGATAAAAATATCTTCTGGCGGAAATCCCGTTTTTCTTCAGGTTTTCGTACAACATGTCGCGCGTTATCGGATATTCCGCTTCGACAATAATGGGGAACATATATCCATTGTGCGCAACATTTGGCGGCGGTTGGATAAAGCGCAATCCACGAACGCCTGACAATCCCTCTAAATACGCATCGACCAACGTCAGACGTTTCGCAATCTCATCTGACACATAAGGCAACTGTGCCAAGCCAATTGCTGCACGCAACTCACTCATTTTGGCATTCAGGCCTACATCATTGACTTTTTCTTCGTCGATGATGCCATTATTGGCAAGACGCCTAATGGCTTGATTGAGTTGAGGGTTCGATGAAAAAACGGCTCCGCCCTCAAACGTGTTGAAGACCTTTGTGGCGTGGAAACTGATGATTGAGCAAGTTCCGTAGTCGAGAATAGACCGGCCCCCGACCTTAACCCCAAAGCAGTGCGCCGCATCATAAATCAGTGGGATGCTGTGGCGGTCAGCGATCGCTTGCAGTGCTTCCACGTCGCACGGGATCCCGTAGCAGTGCACCGCCAGGATCGCTTGCGTTCGTTCCGTTATCTGCTCGGCGACAGCCTTCTGAGAGAGGTTCAAGGTCATTGGGTCGATGTCGGCAAATACGGGGGTCGCACCCGCTAAGACAATCGCGTTGGCCGATCCGACGAATGTGTAGGGTGAAGTGATCACCTCACCCGTTATGCCCAAGGCTCGTAGAGCCAAGAGTATCCCGAGCGTGCAGTTTGTCACAAGGCTGACATTTGGCACGTCGAGATAAACCTTAAGCTCCTCTTCCAGTCGATTGACATAAAGTCCCCCGTTTGTGAGTTGTCCGGAAGACCATATGTCTTGAAGATAAGGGAGCAGATCCTCCAATGGCGGCAAAGACGGGCGAGTCACGGGAACGGAGGCAACTGGAGGCGGATCCAGATGGACTAAATCGCTGAAAGACATCCCATTCCTTCCGGCCCGATCCAGGGGTAAGTTAAGACTCGACGCTCAATTTTACCCAAGCTGGGGTTAACGAAATGCGGTCACTTTGCGCAATCGCGCGGCTTAAGCAATTGGCTGCGTAAGGTGCGTCGAAAAAGGCCATTGATTATCGAGTTGGGCAGCGACGGACGCCGATAAAGCTTCTCGTGAGCCTAGGGTCGTGTCGTCGCCCGACATCTCTTCGACAACCCATTGGTGATCAGCATCGAAGGCAACTATCTTTCGCCTGTAATTCATAGCATGTAATCACTAAGCGTTTCCCCACTTCAAACCGCCAGGCCGTGCCACTGCGCCATACGAGAAATCTGCCGATTAGGTTGGGACTGCAATGAACGGTCCTGATCGAAGAGCCTGCGCAAAACGGTTTCGCAATTGATCTTAGTGATTTGGTCCGCTTGCTAGAGAGGTTGGCTTCATTCCATGTCTTTCACAGGGTCAAAGGCGAATGAGCTGATCTTGTTGCCTGTCCTGAAAGCGAACCAGGCCATATCTGGGCGTTTGATTGTCACCCAAAAATACCTGAACGGAGCCGTCGAGTTCGCCAAGTCTTGGCCTGGATCGGTCAACAGTCTATTCGATGTCTCCCCCTCGGCGTCCACTGATTTCGATCAGGTAGAAGTGACTGGCGACATAAGGGGACACAACGTTGAGTTGCGACCACGCGATCCTGAAGCGCTTGCCCGGCGTCTTGCATCAGCGTCCGTGGTTGTCAGCTTCCTTTCCCCATTCGAGGTCGCAACGACGGAACTCTGTAATCGCATTGGCGTGCCTGTGATCCAGGTTTCCGAGTACACTCTGCGAACCGACTGGCAGATCATAGACGCAAGCGGGGCGAACTCCATTCTAAAACTCCGCAGGAAGCTTTGGGCTTGGCAAGCAGAGCGCCTGCGTCGGTACCTAATTGGCATCTCTGCGGGTCTGCAATGCAATGGCGTTCCTACATATAGAAACTATCGCGAATTATGTTCGGACGCGCTTCTCTTTTTTGACAACCGGGTGAAGAAATCTGACGTCATTGCTTCTGAAAGACTTGCTCAAAAAGCCGATGAGGTCAGGGCAGGGAAGCCGCTACGGCTAGTCTTCGGCGGAAGGTTTGTCCCAATGAAGGGTGTCCTGCAACTCCCGGAAGTTGCGCGACACCTTCGACAATTTGGCGTTCCGTTTGAATTATCGATCTATGGCGCTGGCCCAGAGGAGGGTAAACTTCGCGCGGCGATCTCCCGCTATGCGCTCGAAGATCAGGTTTCGATTTGTCCGCCGATCGACTTCGAAGAAGGCTGGGTCCCATTTTTGAAGCAAGCAGCAGATTTATTCGTATGCTGCCACATGCAGGGTGATCCTTCGAGCACTTACACCGAGGTTATGGCATGCGGAGTACCGATTGCTGGCTACGATAATGAGGCTTTTAAGGGTGTCGCCGAACTCTCCGGAAGCGGCTTCCTTGCCCCTATGGGAGATCCCAAAGCACTGGCACATGTGATTGCGGATTTACACAAGGATCGCAACTGCCTCGCCAAAGCCGCACAGATCGGGCGCTCATTTTCCATAGAGCACTGTTTTGAAAACACTTTTGCGCGCAGGGTCGAGCACTTCAGGGAGCGTAGCCGGCACCAAGGTGCGTCTGTTTGGGTTTGATCTAGCGCAAATCATGCAGCCTTGCTGGAGCGTCGCTCTGAGGAGGCGATCTGTGCGTCATTGATGGTATGGCAGAGAGCTGCGAACGAGGGACCCTTGCGGTCCACGGGCAGTGCCTCGAATTTGGCCAAGCCGGTCGCTTCATCCCCCCCAAAAAAGCACACACAGAGCGATCATCCTCGACGATCAGCTGTGGAACGCGGTGCAAACGCGGCTGCAAGAGAAAGCGCCGCCCAGGAAGCATAAGGGCAAGTGCCAGTCACCTTTGCTCGATGCTATCGAAACAGGGGTGATCTCGGTCCGTGACGATGGGGGCAGCGCGCGCATCAAGGCCGTGCGCACCGAAATCGATGATCGCAACGCTGCCAAACGGACACGGCAACAGCAGCTGGATCGACAACCCAGCAGAGTCACCCCTGACGCCGTGCGCAGATTTGGGGAAATCGTGAGGGATCGTCTGCACAATGGTGATGCCAACGCTTGTCAAAACGTAGCGCGGGCATGCACGTATTGAAGGAGGGCGCCTCGCGCGTTGTTGTCGAGCGACCTGTTGATCACCTGATCCCGTGCCCGCACAACGCGCGCACCCATTCCAGAAAGCAGCTGTGTCAGATTGCGAATAGCATCGAGCGCTTCAGCTTCACCAATCCTGTCCTGATCGATGATGATGGGCAGATCATCGCCGGGCACGGCCGGGTAGGCCGCGCAAAAAGGACAAGAAGGGGAACGGTAAGCAGCCAACCCGGCTAACGGAGTTCGAGCAGCTGGTCAGCGACCTGCTGGGCGAGGAAGTCATGCTCACGCTGGGTGGGAACAAGGTACCTGTGAGCAAGAAGCGCGCGATACTTCTGAACCTGTTCAAGCAGGCCATGGCCGGGCAGCCGCTCGCTATGCGTGAGCTGAACCGGATCATTGAAAAGGTTGAGGCAAAGGAAGAGGCGCATGCACGCGCCGAGGCGGAGGCAGCCGAGCAGGACGCAAGGGAGAGTTCCAGACAGGACGAGGCCTGCTTCAAGCATCTCGTCGAGCTGAAAGACAAGCAAACCGGAGCGTGGGCGAAGGCCGCAGCCGAGGGCAGGGACGAACCCGCCAATCCATGGCCGCATCCGGACGACATCCTGATCGACCACGCCGAGCACAAGGCGCGGGTGCGCGGGCCTTTTTGTGCCGACAATGTCGCAGGCTGGGAACACATCAGGCGTCGGCGCGACCATTATCTCGCGCGCATGGTGCTTGCGAGCGACATCGACGGATCTTCGTCGGGGATTCTGGCGAAGGTCTGGCTGGGCTGTTTGGCCGAAGGGGACCGGCTCCTTCCCCGTCGCTGGCAGATCCTGCATGATCTTCGCACGGCCATCGATCGCCTTCTTGCCATGCCCCGGTCGCGCTTTGAGGCAATCGTCGCCGAGGGTGCTGCCCGGTTCGAGCGTATTCGTCCGGACCCGCCGCAGTCGAAAACGTCCTACCAGAGGCAGAACCGGGTCTGGGGCCCGCTCGTGAAAGCGCTCGGATACAGGTCGCTCAGACACTTCGAACGAGCGTGTGAGAATGGAATTCCATGACCACGATGTTCTCGGCAGAAGCGTTAAGGTCACGACTATTGGCGGTCAGAAAAACAAACAGACCCTATTCTCACGCCAGGATTGATCTCGGAACCCGACTTTGCATGTCGCAAACACAAGTGCCGGGGCGGAAACGTGCGAGCGCGCCAGGGCACATCCGCCATCGCACAGCCCCAGTCCATCATCGGCAGGCCAGGTGCGAACACCTCAATGAACTGGCGGACAAAGGCGGCATTGAAGGCGATCATCGGATCTCAGCCCGTGATGAACCGGGTCAGCTCATCGCGGCAGATGCGCCTCCCGGCCAGATCGGCATCGGTCAGCCCGGTGAGCTTGGTGATCTTGGGCGGCAGGGGATAGCCCGGATCTTCCCTGCCCCATTTGAGCGCTGGCAGGCCCACGATCTTGCCGCGCGCATCCACCAGCACCACGGCCGTGCACAGCTCGATCACGTGGTGGCGCGCAGGATCGAGCCCGGTGGTCTCGACATCCAGCACGCACACCCGGCGCAAGGGGAGGAGGTTTTCCTCCGCGGCGGACAGGGGGGTGGCATCCGATCCCGCCCCTGACCCCGACCCCGGTTCCGTTTCCGGCTGCCTTGGCCAGTCCTCGCGCTGCCTCACCGGTGTCAGCACCCGGCGCGCGTCTTCATTTCCGCCATCGCAACGGGCGATGGCGGTAGTTCTCTCGTCATTTTCCATGAGTTTTTCCTCGCTACTGCGAGACTGGCCGAAGGCTATTTTTTCCCTCTACCAACCAGTCTCACCACGAGGCTTCAGCCGAGATATTTTCCAATTCCCGCGACATGCGGGGGCCGATTTGGGGAGGGAATTTGCGCGGTCATCTCCGGCATAGCTGGCCGCATCACGATCGACGGAAAGTGGGACAAAGCCGCCAATGCTCACCGATCAAAGGAACGACCGATCTTGCCGAAGCCGGCGGTTCGCGAGCTCCGCAGCATTATCAATCCTAACGCCAGCGAACATTCTTCTGGCGACCATTCATCTTTCCGGATGAGGGAACCGCGCAGTAGCTCTGCCAACGGAACCTTGCGACGGGCATAAGGACCGACGGCGGGGAGCATCCTGCGACAGTGCGGTAAGGGTTTGCGCGGCCTCTTTCCTTAGGTTGCCCGGGGTATCGCCGAACCAGTTGCGGAACGAGCGGCCGAAGCTCGACATGTCGCTGAACCCAAGCGCATCCGCCACATCCTTGAGCGACAGCGAGGTGTCCGCAAGCAGTGCGAGGGCGCGCGCCTTGCGCTCTTCCTCGACCAGCTTGTGAAAGCTCGTGTCCTGCCGCGCCAGCGATCGCACGATCGTGCGGGTGGACATGCCGAGATGCGCGGCGGCCTGCTTGAGGCGCGGCACGCGACGCATCTGGTCGAGTTGCTCGACGATGAAATCCCGCAGCGGGTTAGAGGCCTCGGTGGCCAGAACCTCGTTCTCGAGCGCCGCCAATTTGGCACAGGCCACGTCCCAGACCAGCGGGTCGAAATACGGATTGGCCTGATCGAGCCAACTGCGCGGGAAACGCAGCGCATTGGCTTCACCTGCAGGCTCGATCCGGCAATGGAAGGCCGCCAGCGCGGCCTGCGCTTCCGGAATGTCGTGGTGATGCGTCATGATGCACATGCCAGCCAACTGGTCGCCGCGATAGGCGACGATCGAGCGTTGCAGCAGCGTGAGCGCGCAGAGCGCAAAGGAATCGAACAGTGCGCCCATCGGCCATGCGGGGCGCAGCGCGATCTCGAACTGCCTCGCGTGCTCGCGCGTATCTACCCCGACCCACGAGTTGCGCGCCCCGAGCCCGCGCGCGACCATGGTGATCGAGCTGCCGAGATCGGGACCATGCAAGACCGCGAGTTCACCGGCGAGGCTGAGCGCCGGGCGCGGCCGGGTAAGCATCGCTTCGACGAGCACAAAAATATCAGCATTTTCGACGATGTTGGCCATGATGAGAATGTCGTCGGCGCGCGAAAGCATGGCAGGCAGAGGGCCAATTCTACCGGCCAACGAAGTGCCCGAGCAGAGCCAGCCGGGCCAGTCCAGCCATTCTCCGAGATGCTGAAGTGTCGCGGTCGGGATGCGGGTTGCCGCTCTTGCTCCCATCATGGCGATCGCGAACCGTGCGTCTTCGCGCGGGGAGCGCTCGGGGACGGCGGCTTGCCCTGCCGATGTTTGCAACGATCTCTTGTCGACCGAATGCATCGCGATAAATTCTCCCCACGCCGCCGCAGGTGCAAGACTAGCGCAAAGTGCAGCCAGAGCAAACAGGCAGGCATCATCTCACGCCGATAGATGTCACTATTTGTCCATTATCTGGCGAGCATTGACAATAGCCTTGCAGGCGAGCTTGGCGCACTATCCCATCCGGACAGGGACTTGATCGCCGCGCGCGGCGGCTTGCTGGTGGCAAGTGCATGCAGCGCGGCAGGGATGGGGGAATTTATGGCGGACATTCGTGCGAGTGCCGGGGGCTTGGTATTGGCGGCGGCAGTGCTGGCGCTGGTGGCGGCTTGTCAGAGCGCACCGGCTGAGGCTCCGGCAGATGCAGCGCCCGGCGAATTTGCGTGGCCGACCAGCCTCAAGGTTGTCGGCGATGGCTATCCCGGCCCACGCGCGCCGTGCCGCCGGATCGGCGAAAGCACCGCAACGATCGACTTTCTCGATGACAGCGCGGCGCTGGTCGGCTGCCCGAGCGTTGCTGAGGCAGATAAGCTTGGGGGCAAGGTGCTCGCCACCATCGACGGGGTCACGCTGATCTCGGTGCCGAATGATCGCGCGGCAACGCCCGGCGATGGCGACGGGCAAGGCGATGCGCTGGTTGCGGGCACCAATTATAACGCCATGGCGCAAATCCGCTGCGCCGGGCACAAGGGTGCAGCTGCCGCGATGTGCGATGCCGGGGTGATCCGCAGCGGCACCGACGGCACGACAGTCGAGGTGATGCTGCCGGGCGGCGTGAAGCGGGCGATCTTCTTCAATCCCGATGGCAGTTTTCTCACTTTCAGCACCGCCGAGGCCGATGGCACCGCCGCGATGGCGATCAGTTCCACGCGCAAGGGCGACACCACCATCGCCAGGCTGGGCAGTGAGACCTACGAAGTCCCGGATGCCTTCGTGACCGGCGATTGAGAGCGGCACGGCGCAAAGCGGAAGCTGGCAGGGGGCTGGCATGGATTTCATGAGGCTGCTCAAGTCGCTCGAAGAGCTGCTTTATGAAGTCATGGTGATGCTCGTGTTCTTTCCGCGCACGCTTTACCTCGTGCTCCGCCATCCCCAGCGGATGATGGATTATGCCGATACCGAACTCGGCGATGTCCAGTCCGAACAATATAACGACACGCTCAGCCCGCCGCTGTTTCTGATGATCTGTCTGGCGGTGAATCACCTGATCGAGCAGGCGCTTCCTGCCGCCGATCGGGCAAGCCTGCCGGCGTTCCTGCACGACACGCAAAACCTGTTGATGTTCAGGGTGTTCATGTTCAGCCTGCTGCCGCTGGTGCTCGCGCTCCGGCTGCTGGCGCGGCTCGGCATTGCGCTCAATCGCGAAACGCTGCGCCCTGTGTTCTACAGCCAGTGCTTCGTCACCGCGCCAATCGCCATGATGGTCGGGCTGGCGACCGGCTTGTGGCAAATCGGCGGAACCACACCTGCACAGATCGCGACAGTCATCTTTTGGGGCGGCATTTTCTGGTATCTGGTTCAGCAAACCCTCTGGTTCCGCGCCAAGCTGAAAAGTGGCTATGGCATTGCCGCCCTGAATGCCGTCGGCGCGAGCCTGGTTGCCGTGTTGCTCATCATCATCACAGCGGTGACGATCGGCTTTGTCACCGCCATGCAGGCGCGCTGATGGCAACGCCGCGTGCCCGGCTCGCAATCGCTTTGATCGTGGTCATCACCTGGGCGGCGATTACCATTCTGGTGCCCGAATGGCAGGCGCAGGGCAAGACAACGCTGCAAGAACTGGTGACGCGCGATCTGGCCTGGGGGGTGGCGGGCGCGGCGGCGTTTCTGGTGGTGGCGGCGTGGCTGGCGGGCTGGCGCGATCTGGGGCTGAAAGCGCCCGGCCCGCGCGGGTGGTGGAAGCTCCTGTGGCTGCCTGCGCTCTATCTTGCGGTGCTGGGCGGGCTTGGCATCACCACGGGCAAGTTCACCGCAGCCGTGGTGGTGATGATGCTCACCAACATGGCAATGGTCGGCTTCAGCGAAGAGCTGGCGTTTCGCGGCGTGCTGTGGGGGGCGGCCCGGCGCGCCCTGCCGTTCTGGGCGGGCTTCGTGCTGGTCTCGGCAGCGTTCGGCCTTGTCCATGTGCTCAATGCCCTCCTCACCGGAGAGCTTGCCGCCGCTGGCGTGCAGGCGCTCAACGCTTTCATGAGCGGATCAGCCTTCCTTGCGCTGCGCATCCGCACCCGCTCGCTGCTGCCGGTAATGGCGGTGCATGGCCTGTGGGATTTCACCGTGTTTCTCGTCGGCAGCGGGGCAGCGCCCGATCCGGCAGCTCCGGCCGCCGCCTTGCAGGAGCAACTCACCTATGGCCTCATGCTGACCGGTCCGCTGTTCCTTTACGGACTGTGGCTGGTGCGCAGCGAAGCATCGCGCGCGGGCTGGCGCGATGATGGGATCATGGATCCAGCCCATCCAGCAGGAGAACCGTAATGCGCTTTGTCCTTCCCCTCGCCGCCGCGCTGATGGCGGTGACCGCGGCCAGCGTGCCGCTCGCCCCCGCAGCGCTTGCCCAGAGCGCCAAGCCCGAACGGGTGCAGTTTGCCAAGGGCACCTCGTCCAAGACCATCAAGGGCACGCTCAAAGGCGATCAGTCGCGCCAGTTCGTGGTCAATGTCCGTGCCGGGCAGACGATGACAGTCAAGCTGACGGCCAGCAATGGGTCGACCTATTTCAACGTCACCGCGCCGGGCGCACAGCAAGCGATGTTCATCGGCTCGACCTCGGGCAACACCATGACCGAGGTGATCCCTTCATCGGGTGATTACACCGTCGATCTGTTCATGATGCGCAATGCCGCGCGCCGCGGCGAGGTAACCAGCTTTACAATCACCATCGGCGCAACCGGCTGATTGCAAGGGTGCCTGCCACGGCCAGACTGGCGCAAAACGTCCACCGGCTGGCACGAAATGTCCAATGCGCAGGGGCTTTTTCTATGAGACGCTCCTTATTGGACGGATGGGATGAAAAGAGGGGGTTAAGATGATCAAACCTGCAGGAAAATTGTGCGCGCTGCTGGCAACGGCGGCGATGGTGGCAGCGCCGGTGGCAGCGCTTGCCGACACGCCCGGATCGGTGCGCGATCTGGTGGGCGCGCGCGGATCGAGCGGCGAGGAACAGCTTGAATATCGTGGCTTCCACCGCATTTCGGGCCACACCGAATATGACAGCAAGATCAATTACTGGTGGAACGGCAACACCAAGGAATGCATCAAGGCTGTGACCTATGACGGCAATTTCCGCTCGCTCGACAAGACCACGGCCGCCGATTGCGGCCAGAAGGGCAACAGCGGCGACAAGGCTGCGGCGGTTGCCGTGGGCGCTGCTGCCCTGCTCGGGATCGTCGCGCTCGCCAGCAAGTCGCACCACCGCAATGGCCAGGACTATGACGAGCGCGGCACCGCCGAATTTGAACGCGGCCACCGCGACGGACTGTATGGGCAGGCCTATCACAACTACAACAACAACACCGCCTATTCGAGCGGCTATGACAGCGGCGTGCGCGAACGCTCCGAGCAGACGAGCTATCGCGGCGGCTACAATTATGGCGGCGGCTACAGCTCCTATGTCGATGTCAACGATTTGAACGGGACGAACCGCCAGGCCGCCATCGGCCAGTTGCAGAACCGCGGCTTCAGAATGCTCGACAACAAGGTGGTGGGCGATACCCGCTACATGACCTTCTGGCGCGAGGCTTCGCGCCAGTGCATCGTCACCAACTCGAGCGGCGGCAATATCTATTCGATCGAAGCTGTCTCGCCCCGCACCTGTCGGGGTTGAGGTTTGATGGCCGGGCCAGCGCTGCTTGCGCGCTGGCCGACCCAACGGGCTCGAAGTCCGGCCCCTTGGGGGCGACGGCGAGGCGGCTGACCGGCGAGGGGGCACGGGCCCGGTCAGCCGCAATTGCCTCACTGCAAGGATGACCGCCAGGGCATCGCCCCGTGCCTTGTGGCGCTGCCCCAGTGCGGCCTGCCATTTCGGGAGGGGTATTCATGACACGACATCTGCTTGCTCTCGTCAGCGCCGCCGGGCTCCTGTTGATGCCGCCCGTGGTGCGCGCTTCGCCCGATCCGGCCGCCACGCCGGGCGAGCCGGGCTGGGGTGTCGACACCGCTGCGCTGTCGGCCACGATCCGTCCCGGCGACGATTTCTACCGCTATGTCAACGAAGGCTGGCTCAAGACCGCCAAGCCGCCCGAGGGCGTTCCCTATATCGACGCCTCGGTGGAGGTCTATCTCGCCACCGAGCAGCGCGTCGCCGAACTGATCGCGATGGCGCGCGAGAGCACCGACGAACCCGGCAGTCCCGAACGGATGATCGGCGACTTCCACCGCTCGCACGCCGACATGGCGCGGCGCAATGCGCTCGGCCTCACCCCGATTGCCAGCACGCTGGCGATCATCGGCGGCACCGAGGACCGCGCCAGCTTCGCCCGGATCATGGCCTATCCGTGGATGGATGGCTTCATCGGCGGGGGCGTGGTTGCCGATCTTGACGATCCGCGCCGCCAGATCGCAGCCATCGGCGCGAGCGGCCTGACCATGCCCTCGCGCGACTATTACCTCACCGACCAAGAGCCCTATATCGGCCACCGGCAGGCGCTGCGTGACTACATCGCCGACAGCTTCCGCCGCGCCGGGATCGATGATCCCGATGGCCGCGCCGCGGCGGTGCTGGCGCTCGAGATCGCGATCGCCGAAAAGCACTGGACCCTCGCCCAGACGCGCGACGTGGTGCGGATGAACAATGTCATGTCGCCCGCCGAGCTCAAGGCCTATGCGCCCGGCTTTGCATGGGACGCCTTCCTCGCCGAGCAGGGCTTTGCCGGCCAGCAGCGCATCAAGGTGATGACCGACAGCGCGGTGAAGGACATGGCGCAGCTGTTTGCCGCCACCCCGGTGCGCGATCTGCAATCCTTCCTGATGTTCAAGACGCTCGATGCCTGGGCGCCCTCGCTGTCGGAGCCTTGGGTGCAGGCGCATTTCGATTTCCACAGCAAGCGCCTGCAATCGATCCCGAAGCGCCGCGCCGCCGCATTCGAGAGCATCGCCGCGGTCAATGCCGTGCTGGGCGAGGAGATCGGGCGGCTCTATGTCGCCAACTACTTCGGCGCGTCCGACCGGGCCAAGGTCGCCGAGATGGTCGGCTATCTGCGCGCGACCTATGCCGCGCGGATCGCCCAGCTCGACTGGATGGACGCGCCGACCCGGGCCGAGGCGCTGCGCAAGCTTGACCGGATCACCACCAAGATCGGTTTTCCCGAGCAATGGCATGATCGCTCGGGTGTCAGGATCATGCCCGACGATCTGGTCGGCAACCGCGCCCGGTTGCAGCAATGGGAGCACAAGGACAGCCTGAAGAAGCTGGAGGAAGGCACGCGCGCCTGGGAGTTTCCCTATTCCCCGCACGAGATCAATGCCGGCTACAGCCCGTCCGCCAATACGATCATCTTCCCCGCCGGGATCCTGCAACCGCCGTTCTTCGATCCCAAGGCCGACATCGCGGTCAATTTCGGTTCGATCGCGGCGGTGATCGGCCACGAGATCGGCCACGGCTTCGACGATCAGGGCAGCCGGCAGGACGGTGACGGCCGCTTGCGCAACTGGTGGACTGACGCCAGCCGCGCCGAGTTCGAAAAGCGCACCGCCGGACTGGTCGAACAGTTCAACGGTTACGAGGCCCTGCCCGGCCTCACCATCAACGGCCGCCAGAACCTTGGCGAGAACATCGGCGATCTCGGCGGCCTGTCGGTCGCTTATGCCGCCTACCGCGCCTATGTCGCCGACAAGCAGGGGGGCAAGGCGCCGGTGATCGACGGCTACACCGGCGACCAGCGCTTCTTCCTCGCCTGGGGCCAGCTGTGGCGCAACATCACCGGGGAAGCCGAAATCCGCCGCAAGGTGCTGTCCGACGTCCATTCGCCGGGCGAGTTCCGGGTCAACGGCGTCGTGCGCAATGTCGACGCCTGGTACGCGGCCTTCGGGGTGAAGCCGGGCGACAAGCTCTACCTGCCGCCCGAACAGCGGGTGCGGATCTGGTGAGGGCGAGGCGGAGCGAGCTTTCAAACACGACCAGGGGGATCATGTCATGACCGACCACGCTGAACCGACGCCGCTGTGGATGCGCATCCTGCAATTCCCGCCGATCAGGCTGCTCCTGCTTGGCACCCCGCTGTTCTACTGTCTCGGATTCAGCAATGCGTTTTTGGAGCTGTCTGCGGGCAATCACGTGTTGGCGAGCTTCGGCGTGGCGGGAATGGTTGCGCTCGCGATGTGGGTTTATGTCGGCTTTGCGCGTTTCATCGAGCATCGCGAGCCCAGCGATCTGGCGCTGAGCCCCGGCCTCAAGGAGCTGGGCATCGGGATGCTGGTCGGCGCCGGGCTCTACACCCTCGGCGTGCTGGTGCTGATCGTGCTAGGCTACGGGCGGATCGAGGGGATGAACCCGGTGGTGGCGATGATCCCCGCACTCTATCAGGCATGCAGCGCAGGCTTTCTGGAGGAACTGCTGTTCCGCGGCGCACTGTTCCGGATTGTCGAGGAATGGCTCGGCAGCTGGATTTCGGTGATCGTGTCCTCGGTGGTGTTCGGTGCGGTCCACCTGACAAACCCCGATGCGACCCTGACCGGCGCGATCTTTATCAGCATCGAGGCCGGCCTGCTGCTGGCCGCGGCCTATATGCTCACCCGGCGGCTGTGGCTGGGGATCGGCTTCCACATCGCCTGGAACTACACCCAGTCGGCGGTGTTCGGCGGGGTGGTCTCGGGCAGCATCGCGCAACCCGGCCTGTTCAAGACGGTGTTCACCGGGCCCGATCTGATGACCGGCGGCGGCTTCGGGCTGGAAGCGAGCCTCATCCCCTGCCTCATCGCGACCACGACCGGCGCGTTCCTCGCTTACAAGGCCGTGCAGCGCGGCAATGTGGTGCTGCCGTTCTGGAGCCAGCCCAAGGACTCGCCAAAGATCGCCCTTGCCAATGCCTAACGTCTCGTACTGGGCGGCACGAAGCGGGCTGACCGGCCCGCAGTTGGCGAGTGCGGCTCATGTCAAATGGAGACTTAGATAAGGCTTGTCCGAGCGACCTCGTCTGGATCGGGAGCCGTCACGGCTAAGATCTGGGTGCTGATGTCCACTTTTCCCGGCTTCTGGAAGTTTCCTGCCTTTCAGGAAACGACCCCATTGCTGACATGAAGGCAATCGTGCGATCTGCCTAAGACTAGTTAGAA
>ERZ1066122.182-NODE-182-length-69112-cov-34.274237_pt1 | contig 69112 bp, 65 predicted proteins | sample MGYA00382769_ERZ1066122 | MGnify/ENA primary metagenome ERZ1066122 (study PRJEB33369, sample SAMEA5778352) | biofilm metagenome | biome: Industrial cooling water; feature: Water cooling tower basin; material: Biofilm | place: United Arab Emirates | collected... | reverse complement strand
GCGCCGCGCCGCCGTCCGCCGGGTCGGCGTCGTCCGCGCGGGCACCCTCCGTGGGCGCGCCGCGGGCTGCGCTGCGGATGGCGTCGAGCAGCCGCCCCGGCTCGTCGCGGTAGGTGAGCGTCTCCAGCTTCAGCTCGCTGGCGCAGCGCTCGCCGAAGAGGCGCAGGTACTCCCGCACCTCCGCGTGGAAGCCCGCGTACTCGGGCGCTTCGCCGAGCCGCTGCCAGAGACGCGCACCGTCCGGCTCCGCGGCGAACAGCGCCGCGAGGCCGGCGTCGTCGCGCACGCGCGCCGCAAGTTGCTGCACGCGCCGGGCGGGCTCGGTCGAGACGATCCCGCCCTCGTGCACGAGCAGGTCGTTCACCAGCGCGGGCGGCGCGTCCGGCAGCCAGCGCTCGGTCAGGCGGCCGAGTAGCCCGAACCAGAGCATGGCGAAGAAGTCGTTGACGATCGGCGTCTGCCAACGCCGCAGCAGCGACTCCTCCAGCGCGCGGTAGAGGCCGACGAGCCGCTCCGCCGGCCAGGTGGCGAGGTCTTCGTCCGCCAGCGGCGCCAGCGTCGCGCCGACGTGCGCGTGGAACGCGGGCACGCTGCGGCGCAGCCGTCGGCTCTCCCGCGCCAGGCGCGCGAGCATGCGCAGCAGCCGCGCGCCATCGCGCAGCCGGCCGGTAGTGGGCGAGCCGGTGGGCGGCGCGTCGAGCTGCTGCCGCACGCCCATCATCCGCTCCATGAACTGGCGGTTGAGGCGGAAGCCGGGCAGCAGCGCCAGCACGCGGTACCAGTTCAGCAGGTTGTAGTAGACGCGCCCCCGCACCAGCCCCAGCATGGTGGCGAAGACGTGGCGGTTCTGCTCGATGCACTCGTCGTTCACGCCCACCAGCGCGCAGAACTGGCGGTAGACCTGCTCGTAGACGGCGCGCGCGAAGCTGAAGGTCAGCGGCGAGGTGACGCCGGCGTAGCTCTCGACGATGTTGCTGTTGTCCCAGATGCGCCGCTCCCCGCCGAGCCCCGCCGGCGCCAGCGTGGTGATCGGCCGCGTCTGCAGGATCACCAGCCGCCGCGCGCTCGCGCCGTCGCCCGGCGCGTCGCTCACCATCGCCCACTCCACGTCCTGCGGGCCGCCGAACGCGGCCTCCAGCCGCCGCGCGCAGACGGCGACCTCGCGCGCCTCCGGCTCCGCGAGCGCGGGCGCGTCGGCGAGCGCGGGCGGAAGCGGTACCGCGTGCACTTGGCCGGCGGCGTCCAGCCGCAGCGCGCGCGGCTTGTGCGCGAGCGTCGTCTCCACGCCGGCCGGCTCGCCGCCAGCGAAGCGCACGCGGTAGGTGTCGGCGTCCAGCTCGCCGCTGACCACTCCCTCGCCGAGGCCGTGCACGGCGCTGACGACCACCACGTCGCGCGCGCCCGTCACCGGGTCCGCGCTGAAGGCGACGCCGGCGGTCTCGGCGTCCACCATCGCCTGGAGGATGACGGCCATGCGCACCGGCTCGCCGCCGGCGTAGCCGTGCGCGTGCGGGTTGAACGCCGACGCCCACACCCGCGCCACCGCCGCGAAGACCGCCTCGCCCGTCGCGCCGAGCACGCTGTCGAACTGACCCGCGAACGAGGCGCCCGCTCCGTCCTCGGCCACGGCAGAGGAACGCACCGCCAGCGGTCGGCCGCCGAGCCCGGCCTCGCCAAGCGCGGCGCCGATCTCGGCGCGCAGCCCGGCGGGCAGCGGCAGCCGCCGCGTCTCCTCGCGCCGCGCGGCCGCCTCGGAGGCGCTGCGCGGCCACGGTCGGCCGGCGGCGACGTAGCGGTCGAACGCCGAGGCGCCGATCACCACCCACGCCGGCACCGACACGCCCGCCTGCTGCAGCCGCGCCAGGTTGTGCGCCTTCCCGCCGGCCTCGGGGCGTGCCGGCAGCGCCGCGCCGGGCCGGTGGCGCCAGAGCAGTGCGGGGCTCGTCGGGGGAGCGTCCGTGGTTGTCATGGCGGCGTGCTCAGAGCTGGCGCGCGACGAGCTGCCCGACGCCGAGCAGCAGGTACATCGCGATCGTCCACAGCCCGCTAGCCAGCTCGATGCGGCGGGCGGCGGAGGCGCTGGGCGCGAGCAGGAACCAGAGCGCGGGCAGCGCCGCGGCGCTCGCCAGCGCGAGCAGCAGCCCGCCCTCCGCCGCGCCGGCGCCGAGCGCGTGCAGCGCCGCCCAGGCGACGGCGGCGGTGGTCGCCAGCACGCCGAGCCAGACGGCCGGCGCCGCGCGCAGGCCCCACGCCCCCGTGTACGTATCGACCCCCGCACGCTCGCCCTCCGGCGCGCGGATCTTCCGGCCGACCTCCACCACCACGCCGTTCAGGTAGGTCACGCCCAGGAAGAGCCAGAGCGCGCGCGGCGGCGCGGCGCCTTCGGCCAGCCAGTCCAGCCCGCTGGTGTAGCCGTCGATCAGCGGCAGGATCGCCATGTGGCTCAGCAGGTAGGCCGTCGGCCGGGCGCGCAGCCAGTCGCGCACGAAGAACTCGCGCGTCATCAGCGCCGCATAGCCGATGACCACCGCCAGCGCCCAGAGCAGCGCCGGCGCGGCCCACGCGTTGAGCAGCAGCGCCGCCGCCAGCAGCACGCCGCCGACGCGGCGCAGCTCCGCCAGCGACACCAGCCCGCGCGGCACGGGCAGCTCCGGCCGCGCGGCGAGGTCCTGCGCCGCGTCCTTGTGCTCGTCCAAGATGCGCAGCCAGGCGAAGAGGACCAGCGCGGTGAACGCGCCGACGGTATAGCGCTCCCACGGGATCCAGCCCGGCTCACCGCGCGCGAGCCGCGAGTAGGCGGCCGCCGACGCGGTGAACGCCAGCACCATCGGCAGGTACGCCGCCAGCGGGAAGCGCTCGCGCTGGTAGCGCCACAGCCGAACGAGCAGCGCCTCACGCGGCCCGGCGCGCGACGAGGCGCGCGGCGGGGGCAGGGTTGCGGCTGCGGGGCGAGCGTCGGGGTGAAGGCCGGGCATCACGTCGGGAGCGGGGCGCGCCGGCCGACCTGGACCGGACCGGCGACAGCGCGGGTGGCGATGGGTGGAGCTACCCCGCCGCCGCGCCAAATGTTGCGCGGCGGCTGCCGGTACGCCAGGGATGAGGGCGGCCGGGGAACCGCCATTGCAGCCCCGCTAAGGCGCACGTTACCTTCGGGGCCGACTCCTGCAGGATGGCAGCTGCTCCTTCAGGCGGGTATGTCCAGGCCGGCGTAGATCTCGGCGAGCGAAAGCTCGGTCGCGGGGCAGGGCAGGGCGAGGCCGCCGTCCCCCTCGAACATGGTGCTCCACCAGGCGCCCTGCTCGTCGCGCTGGTGGTATTCGACGTGCCGCCGCTCCTGCGAGACGATGAGGTAGGCACGCAGCGACGGGATCTGCTTGTAGACCAGCAGCTTCTCGCGCCGGTCGATCTGCTCCGTCGAGGGCGAGAGCACCTCCACCACCAGGCAGGGCTGGTCCTCCACGTAGGGGTCGCCCGTCTCCGGTCCGCAGGCGACCATCACGTCCGGGTAGTAGACGATGTCGCGCGCCGCGCGCAGCTTCACGTCGGCCATGTAGACGCGGCACGGGTCGGCGCCCGCGGCAGCGAGCAGGCGTGCGTAGGTCGCTCCGGCGATGCGGTTGTGGCGCCGGCTGGCGCCGCTCATGGCGTACACCTCGCCACCCACGAACTCGTGCTTGACGAGGCTGGTCTGTTCGGCCTGCAGGTACTCCTCCACGTCGAGTGGAGGATTGCGGCGCGCGAGCTGTCCCATACGGCCTCGCAGGTCAGGGGTCCGCCGGCAAGATAGGTGGGCGCGGCGCGGCGGGGAAGCGCGGGTGCCGCTCGGCGGGCTGTCGGTATAGGTTTGCGCGGCGGCCGACAACTACGCGACCGTCGGGCTCGTTCGACGCCCTCGTGAGGAGGGCGTGTTCACATCCCCCTGGAAACCGGCATGAGAGCTACCGCCTTCCTTCGTCTGGTTTCGCTCGCCGGCGCGCTCGCGTTGCAGGGCGCCGGCGCGCTCGCCGCGCAGAACTCGCCGCCCTCGCCGGAGCAGGTGCTCGGCTATCCGCTGGGCCGGCACTTCACCCCGACGGCCGGCGTGCAGGGCTACCTGCGCCTGCTCGCCGACAGTTCGCCGGCGGTGGACTACCGCGTCTACGGCCGCACGCCGGAGCGGCGCGAGCTGGTGCAGGTGGTCATCGCGCGGCCGGAGCACCTGCAGCGGCTGGAGCAGATCCTGGCCGCCAATGCCGAGCTGACCCGCCCCGAGACCGGCGAGGCCCGCGCACGGGAGATCGCCCGCGGCAACCCGGCGGTCGTCTACTTCAGCTACGGCGTGCACGGCAACGAGGCCTCCTCCAGCGAGGCGGCGATGTGGACGGCGTGGGACCTGGTTCGCGGTGCGCCCGAGGTCGCCGGCGTGCTGGACTCGCTGGTCGTCGTCGTCGACCCCGTCGCCAACCCCGACGGGCGCGACCGCTACGTCCACTGGTTCGGCTCGGTCGTCGGCGCGCAGCCGAACCCGCATCCGGCCGCGCGCGAGCACCACGAGCCCTGGCCCGGTGGCCGCTACAACCACTACGTCTTCGACCTGAACCGCGACTGGGCCTGGGCGACGCAGCCGGAGACGCGCGCGCGCCTCGCCACCTGGTGGCAGTGGAACCCCCAGGTGCACGTGGACTTCCACGAGATGTCGTACAACTCCACGTACTTCTTCTTCCCCGCCACGCCGCCGATCAACCCGATCTACCCGGAGCACGTGCTGAGCTGGGGCCGGCGCTTCGGGGAGGCGAACGCCGCCGCCTTCGATGCGCGCGGCTGGCCCTACTACACCGCCGAGTCGTTCGACCTCTTCTACCCCGGCTACGGCGACAGTTGGCCGAGCCTGACCGGCGCCCTCGGCATGACCTACGAGCAGGCCGGCCACGGCATGGCGGGGCTGGCGATCGTGCGCGAGGCCGGCGACACGCTCACGCTGCACCAGCGCGCGCAGCACCATCGCACCGCCGGGCACGCCACGCTGCGCACCGCCGCCGCCGGCAAGACGCGCCTGCTGCTGGACTTCGCGGCGGCCGCGCGCTCGGTGGGCGCCGGCCTGCCGGACGTGCTGCTGGTGCCCGGCGCCGACACGCTGCGCCTGCGGCAGATGGTCGAGCATCTGCGCACCCAGGGGATCGAGGCGGAGCGCGCCGGCGAGCGCTTCGGCGCGTCGACCGAGGCGTACCCCGGTTTCGCGCGGCGTACGGAGTTCCCGGCGGGCACCTACCGCGTGCGCATGCGCCAGCCGCGCGGCCGTCTGGCGGCGACGTTGCTGCAGCCCGAGACGGAGCTGCGCGGCGAGTACTCGTACGACATCACCGCCTGGTCGCTGCCGTACGCGTATGGCGTGGAGGCGCATCGCGCCGCGTCCGTCCCCGCCGCGGCGGGCTGGCGGGCGGCGCCGGTCGGCGCCGTAGCGGGCGCGGTGCTGGCGGCGCCGGGCGTCGGCTACCTGGTGCCGCCCGGCGAGGTGACCAGCGCGGCCCTCGTGCGCTTCCTGCGCGCTGGCGGGCGGGCACAGGTGCTCGCGCGCGGTAGCAGCTTCGGCGGGCGCCGCTGGCCGGCGGGCACCTGGTTCCTGCCCAGCGGCGGCAACGACTCGCTGGCCGCCCGCGCGCAGGCGGCGGGGCTGGCCGCGTACGCAGCGCCGGTTCGCTCGGGGCTGAGCGAGGGCGGCATCGACCTGGGCAGCGAGAACAGCGTACCGGTAAAACTGCCGCGCATCGGCGTGTTCTCCGGCGAAGGGATCTCCGCGACCTCGTTCGGCGCGCACTGGTTCTTCCTGGAGCAGCGGCTGGGGCTGCCGTTCGACGCGCTGCCGCTGGGCCGGCTGGCGAGCACCGAGCTGCGTGACTACGACGTGCTCGTCGTGCCCGACGCCGCGGCCCGTGTGATCGGCGAGGCGGCGGCCGAGGCGCTGGAGGCGTGGGTTCGCGCGGGTGGCCGGCTGGTGGCGGTCGGCGGCGGCGCTCACGCCGTGCTCGGCGTCGCGGACGTGAAGCTGCGCGAGCCGAAGCGCGACAGCGCCGCCACCGCAGAGCTGCTCGCCGGCCGCCGCGAGCGCGAGCGGGAGGATTGGCGCGAGCAGGTGCTCGGCGTCATCCTGCAGGCCCGCCTCGATCCCGCGCACCCGCTCGCCTGGGGCGCCGGCCGGCCGCTGCCGGCGGACTCGCTGCACCAGCTCTTCGTGCTGCACGAGGGCACCGACGTCTTCGCGCCCGCCGAGGGCCTGGAGGCGGTCGTGCACTTCCCCGCGTCGCCCACGCGCGTCTCCGGCGTGATCGCACCCGAGAGCCTGCGCCGGCTCGGCGAGGGCGTCTGGCTCGGCAGCAAGCGCGTGGGGCGCGGCGAGGTGGTGCTCTTTGCGGCGGACCCGCTCTTCCGGCTCTTCTGGGCGGGCGCGCACCCGCTCTACCTGAACGCGCTGCTGCTCGGCACGCGGCTCTGAGGCCCGCGGCTCCGGGCTCCGGGGCGCCGCTTCCCCGCGGAACGGCGGCCCGGAGCCTGGGTACCAGCAACGAGTTGGGGCTGCAGTCCCCGCCTCTGTCCTTCCCGGCAGCGCTCGTATCTCCATGCCGTCTTACGATTCCGAGCGGCCGGCGAGCCCGGCCGCGTCCCGCATTCCGGCGGATCGCGCCTTCGCGGAGCGCCGGCGCATCGCCGATGAGAGCCGCGGCTCCATCTCCACCGGGCGCTGGATGTGGGAGTGGGTCAAGGCGATCAGCACCGCCGTCCTGCTCTTCCTCATCGTGCGCACCTTCGTCGTCGAGGCGTTCAAGATCCCGACCGGCTCGATGGAGAACACGCTCCTGGTCGGCGACTTCCTGCTGGTCAACAAGGCGGTCTACGGCGCCGAGATCCCGATCTCGCATTCGCGGCTGCCGGCGTTCGCCGCCCCCGCGCGCGGCGACGTCGTCGTCTTCCTGCCCCCGCACGACCCGACCAAGAACTACGTCAAGCGGATCGTCGGCCTGCCGGGCGACACGCTGCAGATGCGCGACAAGGTGCTCTATCTCAACGGCGAGCCGCAGCTCGAGCCGTTCGTGCGGCACATCGACCCGTTCACCGACCCCGGCGACCCGCGCATGGCCTGGCAGGAGCCCTACCTCGCCGGCTTGGCCGAGGACCGCCTCGGCTACCGCCCCTCGCGCGACAACTGGGGACCGCTCGTCGTGCCGCCTGGCCACTTCTTCGCGCTGGGCGACAACCGCGACAACTCCGAGGACTCGCGCTACTGGGGATTTCTGCCCGCGTCCTCCATCAAGGGCCAGCCGATCTTGATCTACTACTCGTTCCAGCATGACCCGACGCGCGTTCTGCCGTGGCTGACCGACGTGCGCTGGGCCCGGATCGGGGAGCTGATCCGCTAGCGCTTCGCGGTAAACGGCCGCGCGTGGCAGTGCGGCGACACGCTATGTCGCGGGCGCGCAACAGCTAGCGCGCGACACCGCTCGCAGGACCCGGGCGGCGCGGCGCGCAGGCAAACGGATTCCGCGCTTGCGCCGGCGCGGCCCGGGCGCAGCGGCGGCCCGGGGTGGGAACTCCTGGCGGTGTGGTCCTTGCGGCCGGCCGCCCTCCGGATCGGTTGTCGTCTCCTCTCTGCTCGCTTCGAACGTACGCATGAACGGCAGCCCCCCACGCAAAGCCCCGGTCGAGGCGGAGTCGCTCGACCAGTACCTGCGCGAGATCAGCGCCTACCCGCTGATCGATCGCGAGCAGGAGGCCCGCCTCGCGCGCCGCATCCGCGCCGGCGACTCCGACGCGCTCGACCAGCTCGTGCGCTCCAACCTCCGCTTCGTGGTCTCCGTCGCCAAGCGCTACCAGAATCAGGGCGTCTCGCTCGCGGACCTGATCAACGAGGGCAACATCGGGCTGATGCGCGCCGCGCAGAAGTTCGACGAGACGAAGGGCATCAAGTTCATCTCCTACGCCGTCTGGTGGATCCGGCAGGCGATCCTGCAGGCGCTGGCGGAGCAGTCGCGCATCGTGCGCGTGCCGCTCAGCCGCGCGGGCACCATGCACCGCATCGGCAAGCGCTCCTCCACGCTGACGCAGGAGCTGGGTCGCGAGCCGACGGTCGAGGAGATCGCCGGCGACCTGGACCTGCCCGAGGACGAGATCAAGCACACCATGGCCATGGCGCAGGCGCACCTCTCGCTCGACGCGCCGCTGGTGCCCGGCGAGGAGGGCCAGCTCCTCGACTACCTCTGCGACCAGGTCTCGCCCGGCCCCGACGAGGAGCTGTACACGCAGGCGCTCGACCGCGTCATCACCGACGCGCTCGCCACGCTCAGCCGGCGCGAGGCCGAGGTGCTGCGCCTCTACTTCGGGCTCGGCGACACCGAGCCCCGCACGCTGGAGCAGATCGGCGAGCAGTTCGGCATCACGCGCGAGCGCGTACGCCAGATCAAGGAGCGCGCCCTGCTGCGCCTGCGCCACCAGTCCCGCGCCCGCTTCCTCGAAACGTTCCTCGGCTGACGCCCGGCGCTGCCGCCCCCGTCGCCGGCCGTCCGGCGCGGCTTGACACCTCCGCGCGGCACTCCTATCATTCAAAGCTGTTTCACTACCGGCTATCTGCTGCGGCGGGTTAGCGGCGGACCGCTTTTTTGTTTCTTGGTCCCGCGCGCGGCAGCAGCGGGAACGGCGAGCGCGCCGGTGAGGCGCGGATGGGGATTGGGATGAACACGTATTCCGTCAAGGCGTCCGAGATCGAGCACCGCTGGTACGTCGTCGACGCCGAGGGCAAGGTCCTCGGGCGGCTGGCGACGGAGGTGGCGCGCATCCTCCGTGGCAAGCACAAGCCGATCTACTCGCCGCACCTCGACACGGGCGACTACGTCATCGTCGTCAACGCCGAGAAGATCATGCTGACCGGCCGCAAGGCGGACCAGAAGACGTACTTCCGCCACTCCGGCTACATGGGCGGCGAGCGGCACATCCCGTTCAAGCAGATGCTGGCGAAGCACCCGACGCGCATCGTCGAGCTGGCGGTCAAGGGCATGCTCCCGAAGAACGCGCTGGGCCGGCAGATGCGGCAGAAGCTGAAGGTCTATGCGGGGCCCGCGCACCCGCATCAGGCGCAGCAGCCCGAATCCCTCACCCTCTGAGTTCCGGGTATGGCCATCGAACAGTACCATGCGGTGGGGCGGCGCAAGACGTCGGTCGCCCGCGTCTACCTGCGCCCGGGCAGCGGGCAGTGGCGGGTCAACGGCAAGTCGCTGGAGGTCTACTTCCCGCGGCCGGTCCTGCAGTACGCGGCGCAGCAGGCGTTCGCGGCGACGGACAGCCAAGGCAAGTTCGACGTGCTGGTCAACGTCAACGGTGGCGGCATCCGCGGCCAGGCCGAGGCGATTCGCCTGGGCGTGGCGCGCGCGCTGGTGAAGGTCGACGAGGACAATCGCCCGCGCCTGCGTGCGCACGCGCTGCTGACGCGCGACGCGCGCGAGGTCGAGCGCAAGAAGCCCGGCCGCCCCGGCGCCCGCAAGCGCTTCCAGTTCTCGAAGCGGTAACAGCAGCTACCGGCTACCCGCTGCCGGCTCCCAGCAAGGCACTGCTGGGAGCCGGCAGCCGGTAGCTGGCAGCCTCACATCCCACACACCGCCGGACGGCGCGCGGGGTGCCCTACGGGGTCGGCGCGCCGGGTGAAGGCGGTGGCGGTTCAACCCAATGCGAACTCATATGGCCCTGCCCCAGATCCAGGATCTGCTCGAAGCCGGCGTTCACTTCGGGCACCAGACCAGCCGCTGGAACCCGAAGATGCGCAAGTTCATCTTCGCGGAGCGCAACGGCATCTACATCATCGACCTCAAGAAGACGCTGCGGCAGATCGAGCTGGCGCAGGAGCTGGTGCGCCAGGTGGTCTCGCGCGGCGAGCGCGTGCTCTTCGTCTGCACCAAGAAGCAGTTGCGCTCCGTGATCCAGGGCGAGGCCGAGCGCGCGGCCGCGTTCCACGTCACCGAGCGCTGGCTGGGCGGCATGCTCACCAACTTCGTCACCATCAAGAAGCAGATCCGCCGGCTCAAGGAACTGGAGCGCGGGCACGAAGAGGGCGCCTTCGAGGTCTACACCAAGAAGGAGCAGCTCGTGCTGCAGCGCGAGCGCGAGAAGCTGGAGAAATACCTGGTGGGCGTGAAGGACATGACGCGCGTGCCCGGCGCGCTCTTCGTGGTGGACGCGAAGAAGGAGAAGATCGCGGTCAGCGAGGCGAACAAGCTGGGCATCCCGGTCCTCGCCATCGCCGACACCAACGCCGACCCGGACGTGCTGACGGTGCCGATCGCCGGCAACGACGACGCGATCCGCTCGGTGGAGGTCATTGCGCGCGCGATCGCCGACGCGATCGTGGAGGCGCGCGCGGCGATGCCGGCCGAGGCGCGGCGCCGCGCCGAGGAGGCCGAGGCCACGACCTACTCCAGCGAGACGGGCGAGGCCGCGCCGGCCGACGACGAGCAGCGCAAGCGCCGCCCGCGCCGCAAGCGGCGGCCCAAGCCCGGCGCGATCGCGAACATCCGCGGTGGTGGCGAGGACGAGGGCGGCGAGACGGAGTGAGGCGCTGCTGATCGCACGGCGGTTTGCATGGGGCCACCGGGAAACCGTTCGTGGCCCCATTGCTTGCCGGGGCACTTCCCCAACCCTAGACTCAAGCGACGAATGGAAATCTCGGCCAGGGACGTAAAGGAACTCCGCGACCGCACCGGGGCGGGGATGATGGAGTGCAAGGCCGCGCTCGCGGAGGCCGGCGGCGACATGGAGAAGGCGATCGACCTGCTGCGCGCCAAGGGCGCCGCGAAGGCGGCGAAGCGCTCGGCGCGCGAGGCCAGCCAGGGCTCGGTGGGCAGCTACATCCACATGGGCGGCAAGATCGGCGTGCTGGTGGAGGTCAACTGCGAGACCGACTTCGTGGCGCGCAACGACGAGTTCCAGCGCCTGGTGCGCGAGGTGGCGATGCACATCGCGGCGGCGAACCCGCTGGCCGTCAGCCGCGAGCAGATCCCGGCCGAGCTGGTGGAGCGCGAGCGCGGCGTCTACCGCGAGCAGATGAAGGAGTCGGGCAAGCCGGAGAAGATCTGGGAGAAGATCATCGAGGGCAAGCTCGACAAGTTCTTCCAGGAGAGCGCGCTGCTGGAGCAGCCGTTCGTGAAGAACCCGGACGTCACGGTGGGCCAACTGGTCACCGAGGCTGCGGCGAAGACGGGCGAGAAGGTGGAAGTGCGGCGCTTCGCGCGCTTCGCGCTGGGCGAGCCATGAGCCTGCAGCCGGCCGAAGACCGTGCCCCGGCGGCAGGCCGGCGCCGCAGCGACCTGCGCTACGCCCGCGTGCTGCTGAAGCTCTCGGGCGAGGCGCTCGCCGGCGAGCAGGGCTTCGGCATCGCACCGGCGGTCATCGACCGGCTGACCGACGAGCTCCGCGAGGTGCATGCGCTCGGCGTGGCGCTCGGCGTGGTGATCGGCGGCGGCAACATCGTGCGCGGCACCAGCGCCAGCGCCGAGGGGATGGACCGCGTCTCCGCCGACTACATGGGGATGCTGGCGACGATCATCAACGCGCTCGCCGTGCAGGACGCGCTGGAGCGCAAGCAGGTCAGCACGCGCGTGCTGACCGCGATCCGCATGGAGCAGCTCGCCGAGCCGTACATCCGGCGGCGCGCGCTGCGCCACCTGGAGAAGGGGCGCGTGGTGATCTTCGCCGGCGGCACCGGCAACCCGTACTTCTCCACCGACACCGCGGCGGTGCTGCGCGGCATGGAGATGGAGGCCGAGGTCATCATCAAGGCCACCAAGGTCGAGGGCGTCTATACCAGCGACCCGGCGAAGGACCCGGCGGCGGAGTTCATCCCGCAGATTACGCTGCTCGACGCGCTGACCCGGCAGTTGAACGTGATGGACGCGGCGGCGATCTCGCTGTGCCGGGAGAACCGGCTGCCGATCATCGTGATGAACATGCAGACCCCGGGCGCCATCCGCCGGGTAGTGCGCGGCGAGCGGCTGGGAACGTTGGTGCATCCCTAGCGGTTTCCCCCTCACGGACGGAGTGCGTCATGCCCAGTATCCAGGCGGCCCGGCAGCGGATGGAAAAGGCGGTGGAGGCCGTGCGCCGCGAGTTCGCCACGGTGCGCACGGGGAAGGCCACGCCCGCGCTGCTCGACACCGTGCGGGTGGAGGCGTACGGCACGCAGGTGCCGCTGAACCAGGTGGCCACGGTCAGCGCGCCGGAGCCGCGGCTGCTGGTGCTGCAGCCGTTCGATCGCGGCAGCATGCACGCCATCGAGAAGGCGATCCAGACCGCGGGCCTGGGGCTGAACCCCTCGAACGACGGCAAGGTGGTGCGCGTGCCGATCCCGCCGCTGAACGAGGAGCGCCGCCGCGAGTACGTCAGGCTGCTGCACAAGATGGCGGAGGAGGCGCGCGTCGCCATCCGGCAGGCGCGCAAGGACGGCAACGAGGAGATCAAGAAGCTGCAGAAGGATGGCGAGATCGCCGAGGACGACGCCCGCCGCCAGCAGGACGAAGTGCAGAAGCTGACCGACCAGTACATTCACCGGGTCGAGGAGCTGCTGAAGCACAAGGAAGCGGAAGTGATGGAAGTCTGAGCGGCCGCGGTGCAGCGCGCGGGGGGAAGCGGAGATGCGGCAAGCCGATCTCCGCTTCCCCCTCGGCGTTGGCGGACGTATCTTCCTGTGTTTCGATGGTCTCTCGGACCTCCGGCAGCAGCGAGTGCATGCCCTCTGATCTCCTCGAACAGATCTGCCTGCGCGGCGGCGTTCCCCGGCACGTCGCCATCATCATGGATGGCAACGGGCGCTGGGCGCGGGCGCGCGGGCGGCCGCGGGAATTCGGGCACCGCGCCGGCATGGAGGCGGTGCGCGAGGTGGTGGAGGGCAGCATCCAGGCGGGCGTGGAGGTGCTGACGCTCTACGCGTTCTCGCAGGAGAACTGGCACCGGCCGCAGCGCGAGGTGCGCGCGCTGATGGGGCTGCTGCAGCTCTACGTGCGGCGCGAGCGCGACGAGCTGAAGGAGAAGGGCGTGGAGGTGCACGCCATCGGCGAGCTGAGCCGCCTGGGGCCGCGCACGCGCAGCGCGCTCCTGAGCGTGGTGGAGCACACCTGCGGCGGCAGCGCGCTGAAGCTGAACCTGGCGATCTCCTACGGCGCGCGCGCCGAGATCGTGCGGGCGGCGCGCGCGCTGGCCGAGCGGGTGCAGCGCGGCACGCTGGTGCCCGCGGAGATCGACGAGGCGCTCTTCGCCTCGGAGCTCTACACCGCCGCCGACCCCGACCCCGACCTGCTGATCCGCACCTCCGGCGAGCTGAGGATCTCCAACTTCATGCTCTGGCAGCTCGCCTACACCGAGCTGCACGTCAGCCCCGTGCTCTGGCCGGACTTCACGCGCGAGCACCTCTTCTCCGCGATCCTGGACTACCAGCGACGCGAGCGGCGCTTCGGCCGCGTGCTGGCGAGCTGAGCGGGGCGCGCATGGCTCGCTCCGAGACCGCGCAGCGCGTGCTGGTCGCCGCGGTCGGCGCGCCGCTCGCGGCCGGCGCGGTCTACCTCGGCGGCTGGGTGCTGGCGGCGCTGCTGGCGCTGGTCGCGGTGCTGGGCACGCTGGAGCTGTACCGCCTGGCCGCGGCGAAGGGGCTGCGGCCGCTGCCGGCGCTCGGCGCCGGCGCCGCCGCGCTCTGGCTGTTGCTCGCCGCGTTCGAGCCCACCGCCGGCCCCGCGACCCCCGCCCTCGCCGCCCTGCTGACCACGCTGGTGCTCGCCGCGCTCGTCGCCGTCATCTGGACGCACGGCGTCGAGGGCCAGCCGCTGCTCGGCCTGGCCGTCACCGTGATCGGCGTGCTCTACACGGCGGGGCTGCTTGCCTACGGGCTCTTCCTGCGGCACCTGCCGGGCGTCGAGAGCCGCGCGCATGGCACCGCGCTGGTCTTCGCGCCGGTGCTGCTGACCTGGGCGAACGACACCTTCGCCTATTTCGTGGGGCGGCGCTTCGGGCGGCACAAGCTTATCCCGCGCGTCAGCCCCGGCAAGACGGTGGAGGGCGCGGCCGGCGCACTCGTCGGGACCGTGGCGGTCGCGCTGGGGTATGCATTCGCCTTGCGGGCGTTCGAGAGCTATCGGCTCGGGCCGGGGCAGGCGGTGCTCTTCGGGCTGCTGGTCGCGCTCGCGGCGCAGGTCGGCGACCTGGCGGAATCGCTGCTGAAGCGCGACGCCGGCGTCAAGGACTCGGGCCGGCTGCTGCCGGGCCACGGCGGCGCGCTGGACCGGGTGGACTCGCTGCTGTTCACGCTGCCGCTGGCGTACTTCTTCTTCCGCTACCTGGTGGGCGCCGCTGCGCCGGGGGCGCTCGGATGAGCCGGCGCGGGGTAGCGATCCTCGGCGCGACCGGCTCCATCGGCGCGAGCGCGCTCGCCGTGCTGCAGCAGCATCCCGAGCGCTTCCAGGCGGTCGCGCTGACGGCGCACCGCAGCGCCGACGCGCTCGCCGGGCTGGTGGCTCGGCACCGGCCGCGCCTCGCGGTGCTGGCCGACGCGCCGCCGCCGGCCGGCGCGAGCGCCGGCACGCGCTGGGCGAGCGGGCGCGCCGCGCTGCTCGCCGCCGCCACGCACCCGGACGCGGAGATCGTGCTCAACGCGCTGGTCGGCGCGGCGGGCCTGGAGCTGACGCTGGCGGCGTTGCGCGCGGGCAAGCGCGTGGCGCTGGCGAACAAGGAATCGCTCGTCTGCGGCGGCGAGCTGGTGCTGCGGGCGGCGCGCGAGGGCGGCGGCGAGCTGCTGCCGGTGGACAGCGAGCACAGCGCCATCTTCCAGTGCCTGCAGGGTGAGGTGCCGCGCGCCGTGCGCCGCCTGGTGCTGACGGCCTCCGGCGGCCCGTTCCGGCGGCACACGCCCGAGCAGCTCGGCACGGTGCGCCCGCGCGAGGCGCTGCGCCACCCGACGTGGGCGATGGGCGCGAAGATCACCATCGACTCCGCGACGCTGGCCAACAAGGCGCTGGAAGTCATCGAGGCGCACTACCTCTTCGGCACGCCCTACGAGGCGATCGAGGCGGTGGTGCACCCGCAGTCGATCATCCACTCGATGGTCGAGTTCGTCGACGGCTCGGTGCTCGCGCAGTTGGGCTTCCCCAGCATGGAGCTGCCGGTGCTCTACGCGCTGGCGTACCCCGAGCGGCTGCCCTACGAGGCACGGCGCTTCGACCCCGTCGCCGCGGGGACGCTGAGCTTCGAGCCGGTGCGCGCGGCGCAGTTCCCGGCGTTCGCGCTGGGCGTGGAGGCGGGGCGCGCGGGCGGGGCGGCGCCGGTCATCTTCAACGCGGCCAACGAGGTCGCCGTGGCGGCCTTCCTGGCCGAGCGGCTTTCGTTTCCGGGCATCGCGTCGGCGATCCGCGACACGCTGGAGCGCTGGGCGGGCGACGCGCCGGCGAGCCTGGAGGAGGTGCTCGCCGTCGACGGCTGGGCGCGGCGCACAACCGAAACCTTCACCCGACGGGTGGTGCAGTGCTGACTCTGGTGGCCACGCTGGTCGTGCTCTCGGTCCTCATCCTGGTCCACGAGTTCGGCCATTTCTTCGCGGCGAAGTCGGTCGACATCGAGGTGCCGCGCTTCTCGCTGGGGCTGGGGCCGAAGGTGGTGGGCTTCAAGCGCGGCGAGACGGAGTACGTGCTCTCCGCGCTGCCGCTGGGCGGCTACGTGAAGATGGCGGGCATGGAGGAGGGCAACGAGCTGGAGGGCGGCGCCGCCGCCGCGCCGCGCGCGCCGGGCCCGCGCGACTTCGACGCCAAGCCGCTCTGGGCGCGAGCGTGGGTCGTCTCGGCCGGCGTGATCATGAACTTCCTCTTCGCCCTTGTGCTCTTCACGCTGCTCGGCGTCGTCTACGGCGAGCGGGTGGACCCCACGACGCGCCTGGCCATCCGCGCCGAGCCGCCGCTGGCGGGGGCCGCCGCGCCGCTCGCGCAGGTGCCGTTCGGCGCCGAGCTGCGGGCGGTCGGCGAGCGCGAGGTCGGCAGTTGGGACGAGATCCAGCGCGCGCTGATCGAAGCGCCGGCCGGCCCGCTGACGCTGCGCTTCGCGAACGCGCCCGCCGTCACCCTGGCGCTGCCGGCCGACGACTCCGCGCGGCTGGCGCTGCTCACGCGGCTGGAGCCGCTGCACGAGCCGGTCATCGGCCAGATCGCGTCGGGCACGCCGGCCGAGCGCGCGGGGCTGCAGCCCGGCGACCGCGTGCGCCGCGCCGCCGGCCGCCCGGTGCGCACCTGGAGCGACTTCGAGGCGGCGATCCGCGCGCATCCCGGCCGCCCGCTGGCGCTGCAGATCGAGCGCGACCGCCGCGTCCTGGACGTGAGCGTCGCGCCCGCCGCCGAGCGCGAGCTGGACGCCGAGCTGAAACGCATCGAGGTCGGCCGGCTCGGCGTCTACGCGCGCGTGGACGTGGAGCACCGGGAGGTCGGGCTCGGGGAGGCCGCGCGGCGCGGCGCGCAGCTCACCTGGGCCAACAGCGTCGGGATCGTGCGCTTCCTGGGCGACCTGCTCACCGGCGACGCCTCGCCGCGCGGGCTCGGCGGGCCGCTCGCCATCGGGCAGCTCTCCGGCCAGGCGGCGCGCTTCGGGCTGGAGAGCTTCCTCAACTTCATGGCGCTGCTCTCCATCAACCTGGCGATCCTGAACCTGCTGCCGATCCCCATCCTCGATGGCGGCCACCTCATGTTCATGACGCTGGAGGCGCTGCGCGGCCGGCCGCTCTCGGTGGAGCAGCGGGTGCGGCTTTCGCACGCGGGGCTGATCATCGTGGTCGGCATCATGGTATGGGCGATGGCGAACGACGTCCTACGGTTTTTCGGGATTTAGCGCGGGGCTTGCGGTAAAGCCGGCTGGCGCATATGTTTTTCGCCGCTCTGCGGGAGGCGCCGGCCCGCCGGGACACTCGTCATCGCTCACTCGTCTCTAACTGGAGCGGTAACCGGAATGGATCGTACACAGCTCGAACACATCGAGCGTCGCCTTCTACGAGAGCGGGAGCGCGCGCTACGCTCGCTCGGCCGCTTCCAGGAGCAGGCCAAGCTCTCGCGCGAGTCGTCCGACGCGGACCTGTCCAGCTACTCGTTCCACATGGCCGACCAGGGTACGGACGCGATGGAGCGGGAGAAGTCGTTCCTCTTCGCGAGCAAGGAGGGGCGCTACCTGTACCGCATCGAGGAGGCGCTGCGGCGCCTCTACAAGGACCCCGCCAGCTTCGGCCTCTGCTACAGTTGCGGCAAGGAGATCCCGTTCGAGCGGCTGGACGCGCTGCCGCACGCGCGCTACTGCCTGGACTGCAAGCGCCGCGAGGAAGAAGAACAGGCGGCTTGAAGGCTGCCGGCTGCCAGCGACGAGCGAACCCCTCCGTCCCGGCCGGGACGGAGGGGTTCCGCTGTATTGGCGCGGCCCTCACTCCCTGGCCCCCTCGGAGCAGGATTCAGGATTCGGCATTCAGGATCCAGGGAACCCACCGCCTGAGCGAACCTGGTGTGGCCGTTCCCCTGAATCCCGAATCCTGAATCCCGAATCCTGCTTCACGGAAGACGGCCTGTGGCGGGCGGGCAAGCCCTACAGCAGCGAGAGCTGCGGCGGCAGGCGCCGGCGACGCAGGGCGGAGAGGTCGATCGGCTCCAGCGGCGCGTGCTGGCCGGCGACGTGGAGCTCGCCGCGGAAGTGCAGCCGGGCGAGCGCCGCGCCGACGGTGTCGGCGGCGAGGCCGGGGTCGTTCGCGTTCTCGCTGAGGTGCGCCAGCACCACGCCGCCGAGGCGCGGGTGGAAGAGCTCGGCGAGCAGCTCGGCCGCCGCGTGGTTGGAGAGGTGCCCGTGACTGGAGGCGATGCGCGCCTGGACCGACCAGGGGTAACGACTCGCGCGCAGCAGCGCCTCGTCGTGGTTCGCCTCCAGGACCAGCAGGTCGCACTCGCGCAGCGCGTGGCGCACGCCGGCGGTCGGGCGGCCGAGGTCGGTGGCGATGCCGAGCTTCTCGCCGGTCGCGGGCTCGGTGAGCGTGACGGCGACGGGGTCCACCGCGTCGTGCACGGTGAGGAACGGCTGTACCTGCAGCTCACCGATCGGTACGCAGGCCGTCGTGGCGTAGGCACACACCGGCTCCGCGCCGCTGAGCAGGGCGGCGCAGGCGCGGCGCGTCGGTTCGGTGAGGTAGAGCGGCACGCCCCAGCGGCGGGCGAAGACGCCCATGCCGCGGGTGTGGTCGGCGTGGTCGTGGGTGATGAGCAGCGCGTCGAGCGAGGCCGGCTCGACGGCGACGTGGGCGAGGCGGCGCTCCAGGTCGCGCCCGCTGAAGCCGGCGTCGACCAGTACGCGCGTATTCGCCGTCTCGACCAGGATCGCGTTGCCGGCGCTGCCGCTGCCCAGGATGGTGACCTTCATGGCGCGCTGCTACCCCGCGCGGCGACGCGAGTGCCGGTCAACCGGCAGGCTCGCTGCGGCGCCAGGCGGCGGCGAGCTGTTCGCGCAGCCCGGGCGTCAGCGGTACGTCGCGACGCGCCATCGCCCGCTCGGTCGCCTCCAGGAACTTGTCCAGCCGGTAGCGGCCCGCCCCCGCGCCCACCCCCCAACTGAACGGCGGCACGTACTTCGGCGGCATCCCGGCGCCGAACAGGTTGCTGCCGGTGCCCACCACGGTGCCGGTGTTGAGCAGCGTGCCGATCGCGGTCTTGACGTGGTCGCCGAAGAGGCAGCCGAGCTTCAGCTCGCCGGTGTCCACCTCGCCCGCGGGGGTCCACAGCTCGACGGTGCCATAGTTGTTCTTGAGGTCGCTGTTGGTGGTGAACGCTCCCAGGTTGACCCAGCGGCCGAGGTAGGCGTGGCCGATGTGCCCGTCGTGCGACTTGTTGGCGTAGCCGAGCAGGACGCTGTGCGCCAGCTCGCCGTGCGCCTTGCAGACAGGCCCGAGCGCAACGCATTCCAGCCGGCCGCCGAGGATCGTCGAGCCCGGCCCCAGGTACAGCGGACCGGCGAGCCGGGCGAAGGCGCGCACCTCGGTGGCTTCGTCCAGCCAGATCGGCCCGTTGCGCGTATCGAGCACCACCCCCGGCTCGACCTGCGCGCCGGCGCCGAGCACCACCGGGTGGCTGCCGAACTGATGGACGCCTGCCGGCAGCGCGGGCGTCGCCGCGTCGGGGTGCAGCGCCTGCACGTCGAGCGCGATCTGCCCCGGCAGCCGCACGACCAGCTCCCAGACGTGGCGCAGCACACTGCCGGGCAGCTCGATCGGCGCGAGCCGCGTGGCCGGAGCCGGATGGGCAAGCCACTCCGGCGTCGGCGCGGGCGTGCCGGCGGGCGCCCACCAGCCGCTGACGTCGCCGTCGATCAGCAGCGGCGCGGGCCGCGCCGGCAGCCGCGGCGGCGCGTCGCGCAGCCCCCAGGCGGGCAGGGCGCGCGAGCAGAGGAAGAGGCGGTCGCCGGCGACGGGCGCCGCGCTCAGCGGCGCGACCGCAGGCGCGCCCGCCTCCTCGAAGCCCTGCAGGTGCTCGGCGGCGAGCTGCAGGCTGCAGCGGGTGCGCAACACCTGCTCCGCGCGCGCCCGCAGCGTGAGGGTGCCGAAGAGCAGCTCACCCGCCGGCCGGGAGAGGGCGAACGGCTCCCAGCCCCGGGCGACGGCGTCATCGAAGAGAACGAGCGTGAAGGCGGGCATGCGGGATGGGCAAACGCGGTTACTGCAGGGTTCGCAGCTCCTCCGGGATCTGGGCGAGGAGCTGCTTCAGCTCGGACGCGCGCTCGCGGTGCGTCACGAAGGTGACACCCGCGGTGCGGACGAGGATGAGATCGTCCACGCCGAACGCAACGATCGGACCGCCCTCGGCGTACAGCACGTTGCGCCGCGCCTCGACCGCGTGGCCCTCGCCCACGACGACGTTGCCCGCCGCGTCGGCCGGGCGCGTGCGGTAGACGGCGTCCCAGGCGCCGACGTCGTCCCAGCGGAAGGTCGCGCGCACCATGCCCACGCGGTCCGAGCGCTCCAGCAGCCCCTGGTCGATGGAGAGCGTCGGCGCCTCGCGGAAGAACTCCTCCACCGCACCCTCGCGCAGCAGCGGGATCAGCCGCGCCAGTTCCGGCGTGTGCTTCTGCAACTGGTCCAGCAGCTCGGCGACGCGCCAGACGAAGAGGCCGGTGTTCCAAAGGTACTCGCCGCTGGCGACGTAGCGCTCGGCGGTCGCGCGGTCCGGCTTCTCGACGAAGGACGCGACCTCCATCCCCACCGTCTCCAGCGCGGGCGCGCCCGCCGGCAGCGGCAGCGGCTCGCCGGCGCGGATGTAGCCGTAGCCGGTCTCCGGGCGCGAGGGCACGGCGCCGATGGTGAAGAGCCGGCGATGCCGCACCGCCAGCTCCGCGGCGTCGGCGAGCAGCAGGCGGAAGGCGCTGGCCGGCGCGATCAGGTGGTCGGCATGCAGCGAGAGCATGACGGCGTCCGGGTCGTGCCGCTCGATCTCGGCGGCGGCCCAGGCGAGCACCGGCGCGGTGCCCGCGGCGCGCGGCTCCAGCAGCAGGTTGCCGGGGCCCAGCTCCGGCAGCGCGCCGAGGATCGGCTCGGCGAGGTGCGCGCCGGTGAGCACGCGCAGGCGGTCCAGCGGCACCAGCGGCGCGATGCGCTCCATGGTGTCGAGGATCATCGGCTGAGCGCTGACCAGCGGCAGGATCTGCTTCGGCCGCGCCGGCGTGCTGACCGGCCAGAAGCGCGAGCCGACGCCGCCGGCGAGGATCACGGCCCAGAGGTGCGGGTTGGGTAAGGGCATGGCTCGGTGGAGTGTGTCGTTCAGGGGTCGGGGAGATGGGCTGCCAGCTACCAGCTACCGGCTGCCAGCAAATCCTGGTGTTGCCGGAGGCTGGTAGCCGGTAGCCGGCAGCCGGCAGCCTCGTCCCTGATCCCTGAGCTCATCCCAGGATCTCGTCGATGCGCGAGAGCAGCTTCTTGGGGCTGAACGGCTTGGTGAAGAAGTCGGTGGCGCCGAGGGCGAGGGCGCGGTCGCGGTCGGCGTCCTGGCCTTTGGCGGTGAGGATGATCACCGGCGTGCTGCGGCGGTGGGGCAGGCGGCGGACCTCTTCGAGCACGTCGAGCCCGCTGGCGAACGGCATCATGATGTCGAGCAGCACCAGGTCGATCGGGTCCTCGCCGTGCAACTGCTGCAGCGCGGCGCGCCCGTCGGCGACGAGGGTGACGCGGTAAGGCCCGCGTTCGAGCTTGAGCTGAATGATGCGGCCGATGTGCGGCTCGTCGTCGGCGACGAGCACGTGCCGCTCGGCCGGGGGGTGGTCCGGCATGGAGCGTTCAGACGAGCGCGGCCAGCGCCGCGCGGTCGGCGCGCAGCCGGCGCAGCAGCGGCGCGAAGCCGACGCCGCGCGCGAGCAGCACCGCCAGCACCAGCTCGCGCGAGAGCGGCTGCACGACGGCGACGCCGGCGTCCAGCTCCAGCACCGCGGTGCGCAGCGCGCCGCCGGCCACCGCGCCGAGCCCCGCGGCCGCGCCGAGCAGCGCGGGCAGCATCGCCGCCGCGGCCTCCACGTCCAGCCCGGCGCCGCCGTGGTGCTGCACGAGCAGCCCGTCGTCGCCCACCAGCAGGACGTGCTCCACGCCGTCGAAGCCGCGGATCTCGGCGAGTGCTCGCTCCAGGTCGGTCATTGGGTGCGCGGGCCGCGGTGTGCGAGGAACTGCAGGGAAAGGTAGGGGATACTACCCCGCGTCGCGAGCAGAAGTCAAGGGCGGCGCAGGCTTCGCGACCTTGACGCGATCCGTTCGCGCGACCTATGGTTACGCTCCCGCCGGCCCGGCGGGCGGGCGCGGCGCACGCCGCGCCCGTGGCACTGCCACGCAGAGGGGTACACCTTGCGAGCTGTGGTATTTCGCGGCGCCGTGGCGCTGCTGGCGGGCGCGCTGCTGGGCGCGTGCGACGACCCGTTCGATTCGTACTACCCCCCGGTGATCGCCTCCGACACCGTGGCGCTGGCCGTGCCGTCCGACAGCTCCAGCCTGCCCTCGGCGCTGGACCTCACGGCGCCCAGCGGCAACCTGGGCGGCGGGCGCTACCCGGAACGGCTCGCCGACGCGACGCTCGGCTGGGACTTCGCGCTGCGCCGGCACAACGGCGGCCTGGCGCTGCTGCCCGCCGGCATGCTGGGCCTGGGCTCGCGCTCGGCGATCAGCGCGCCGCTCGGGGGTCGCACCTTCGACGGGCTGGAGCGCGTGCCCGGCGGCGTCACCTTCATCAACGACGCCCCGATGCCGCTGAGCACGGGCGCCGTTCACGTCGCGAGGTCGCGGCTGCTGCCGGGCCAGTTTTCGAGCTGCCAGCAGTACAGTAAGCTGCAGGTGCTGGCGACCGACGCGGCGGCCGGCACGGCGCGGCTGGTGGTGGCGACGAACGCGAACTGCGACGACCAGCGCCTGGTGCCCGAGGACTGACGACGATGCTCGACCTGAAGTGGATCCGGCAGGAGCCGGAGACCGCGCGCCGGCGGCTGGCCCGGCGCGGCAAGCCGGAGGAGACGGACGCGGCGGTGGAGCGCGTGCTGACGCTGGACGAGGAACGCCGCGCGCTCATCGGCGAGGGCGACGCGCTGAAGGCGCGGCGCAACGTCGTCTCGCAGCAGGTGGGCACGCGCAAGCGGCACGGCGAGCCGGCGGAGGAGCTGATCGCCGAGATGCGCGCGGGGGGCGAGCGCATCCGCGCCCTCGACGAGCGGCTGAGGGAGATCGAGGGGCAGATCGAGGACGCGCTGCTGCGCACGCCGAACGCGCCGCTGGAGAGCGTGCCCGAGGGCGGCGAGGAGAGCAACCGCGTGGTGCGCGAGTGGGGCGAGCGGCGGGCGTTCGGCTTCACCCCGCGCCCGCACTGGGAGCTGGGCGCCGAGCTAGGCCTGCTGGACCTGCCGGCCGGCGCGAAGGTCAGCGGCAGCGGCTTCCCCGCCTACCGCGGGCTGGGCGCGCGGCTGCAGCGCGCGCTCGTCGGCTTCATGCTGGACCTGCACACCGGCGAGCACGGCTACACCGAGGTCGCCACGCCGTTCGTCGTCAACCGCGCCAGCATGACGGGCACAGGCCAGTTGCCGAAGTTCGAGGACGACGCCTACCGCATCGAGGCCGACGACCTGTTCCTGATCCCGACGGCCGAGGTGCCGGTGACGAACCTGCACCGCGACGAGATCCTGGACGCCGAGCGGCTGCCGATCGCCTACGCCGCCTACTCGCCGTGCTTCCGCCGCGAGGCCGGCGCCGCCGGCAAGGACACGCGCGGCATCCTGCGTGTGCACCAGTTCGACAAGGTGGAGCTGGTGCGCTTCGAGCGCCCGGAGGACTCCGAGGCCGCGCTGGAGCGGCTGCTCGGCCACGCCGAAGCGGTGCTGCAGCGGCTGGGGCTGGCCTACCGCGTGGTGCTGCTCGCGGCGGGCGACACCGGCTTCTCCAGCGCGAAGACGTACGACCTGGAGGTCTGGGCGCCGGGCGTGGAGAAGTGGCTGGAGGTCAGCTCCTGCTCGGTGTTCACCGACTTCCAGGCGCGGCGCGCCGGCATCCGCTACCGCCCGGCGGCCGGCGCGAAGCTGGAGTTCGTGCACACGCTCAACGGCTCGGGCGTGGCGCTGCCGCGCACGGTGATCGCGCTGCTGGAGAACTACCAGACGGTCGACGGCGCGGTGGAGCTGCCGCCGGCGCTGCAGCCCTACCTCGGCGTCGAGCGCATCGAAGCGGGCGCGCGCGTGGCCGCCGCCGCCGGCTGAGGGGCCCGGCGATGCCGCGCCGCTACTGGCCGACGGCGCTGGGCCTGCTGGTGGCGGCGACGCTCGGCTGGTACCTCATCTACACGCAGCTTCTGGTGCGGGAGATGCGCCGCGACGCCGTGGTGCACTCCCGCATCCACGTTACGCTGCTGCGCGGCGTGCAGAACCCCTCGCCCGGCGCGGCGGAGCAGACGCTGCTGGACCTCATCCTGGAGGTCCGCAAGCTCGACATCCCGATCGTCGTCACCGACGCGGACGGCGCGCCCTCGGCGGCGGTGAACCTGCCGTTCCGCGCCAGCATCGGCGACCGTGCGGACGCGCAGCGCATCCTGGGCTACGCCCGCCAGCTCGCGCGGCGCAACCCGCCGATCGTGGAGCCGGAGATCGGCACCATCTACTTCGGCGACCCGCTGCTGGTGCGGCGGCTGCGCTGGGTGCCCTGGCTGCAGGTGGGCGCGCTGATCGCCTTCCTGCTGGCCGCGAGTTGGATCGTGCGGCACAACTGGCGCACGGAGCGCGAGCGCATCTGGGCGGCGATGGCGCGCGAGTCGGCGCACCAGATGGGCACGCCGCTCTCCTCGCTCGCCGGCTGGGTGGAGATCCTGCGGCTGCCGGGCGAGGAGCGCGACGGCCTGACGACGCTGCCGGTCGTCGCCGCCGAGATGGAGGCGGACCTGGACCGACTGGAGAAGGTGGCGCGGCGCTTCGAGTGGATCGGCCGGCCGGTGCGCAAGGAGGCGGTGGACGTGCGCGCGGTGCTGCGCGCGCTGGAGCGCTATGTGCGCGTGCGGCTGCCGCAACTGGGCCGCAGCGTGGAGCTGCACGTGGAGGTGCCGGACGAGACGCCGCCCGTGCTCGGCAACGCCGTGCTGCTGGAGTGGGCGCTGGAGAACCTGGTGAAGAACGCGCTCGACGCGCTGGCCGGTAGCGGCGGCAGCATTCGCATCCGCGCGGACCGCGAGACGCCGCGTCGGCTGGCGATCCGCGTCTCCGATGATGGCCCCGGCATCGCGCAGCAGCTGCGCGGCAAGATCTTCGAGCCGGGCGTCACCACCAAGCAGGGCGGCTGGGGCGTGGGGCTGTCGCTGGCGCGGCGCATCGTCGAGGACGTGCACGGCGGCCGACTGCTGCTGGCGCCCGTGGAGCGCGGCGCCACCTTCGTGATGATGCTGCCCGTCGCCGAGCCGGAGGCCGCGGCGATTCCTCACCTACTGCGACGCCGGGATGCTGTTGGACACGCTGGCGCTCAATCCTGAGCAGAGAGAGGCGACCGCGCACTTCGAGGGGCCGCTGCTGGTGCTCGCCGGCGCGGGCTCCGGCAAGACGCGCGTGCTCACCGCGCGCATCGCGCACCTGGTGGAGGAGTTCGGCGTCGACCCGGCGAGCATCCTGGCGCTGACCTTCACCAACAAGGCGGCCGGCGAGATGCGCGAGCGCGTGCGCAAGCTGCTCGGCCGCGACCCGGCGGGCATGTGGATCGGGACGTTCCACGCCATCGGCGCGCGCATCCTGCGCCGCGACGCCACCCGCCTGGGCTACACGCCCAACTTCCTCATCTACGACGCCGCCGACAGCGAGGGCCTGCTCAAGCGCCTCCTGCGCGACGAGCTGCAGCTCGACCCCAAGCGCTGGAGCCCGGCCGTGGTGCGCGGCGCGATCGCCGCCGCCAAGAACGAGCTGGTGGGCGTGCAGGCGTACCACGAGCAGGCGGTCGACCTCTTCGAGAAGCGCGTCGCCGAGGCGTACGAGCGCTACCAGCGCGCGCTGCGCGACGCCAACGCCTTCGACTTCGACGACCTGCTGGTGAAGCCGGTGGAGCTGTTCCGCTCCAACGCCGCGGTGCTGGAGCGCTACCGCCAGCGCTTCCAGTTCGTGCTGGTCGACGAGTACCAGGACACCAACCACGCGCAGTACGTCTTCCTGAAGCTGCTGGCGACGGAGCACGGCAACCTCTTCGTCGTGGGCGACGACGACCAGTCGATCTACGCCTGGCGCGGCGCGGACCTGCGCAACATCCTCGACTTCGAGCAAGACTTCCCGGACGCGAAGGTCGTGCGGCTGGAGCAGAACTACCGCTCCACGCAGACGATTCTGGGCGCGGCCAACCGGGTGATCGCCGAGAACGTGCACCGCAAGGGCAAGACGCTGCGCACGGAGAACAGCGTCGGCGAGCGCGTCACTCTGGTGGAGTGCGGCGACGAAGCGGACGAGGCGGCCTGGATCGTGGAGGAGATCCGCGCGCGCCTGCTCGCGGACGACACGCTGCGCGCGCGCCACTGCGTGGCGCTCTATCGCACGAACGCGCAGTCGCGAGCCCTGGAGGAGGCGCTGCGGCGCGAAGGGCTGCCCTACCGCGTGGTCGGCGGCACGCGCTTCTACGAGCGGCGCGAGGTCAAGGACGTGCTCGCCTACCTGCGGCTGGTGGCGAACCCGGCGGACGACGCGGCGTTCCTGCGCGTGGTCAACGTGCCGCGGCGCGGCATCGGCGACACCTCCCTCGTGCGGCTGACCGAGTGGGCGAACGCGCAGCGGCTGCCGCTGCTCGCGGCCGCCGCGCGTGCAGGCGAGGCCGCGGAGCTGCGCGGCCAGGCGGGGCGCGCGCTGCCGGAGTTCGCCTCCCTGATCCAGAAGCACGCGGCGCTGGCCGAGCGCAGCGTGCCGCTCGACGAGCTGCTGCGCACCCTGGTCAAGGACGCCGGGCTGGTCGAGGCGCTGCGCGAGGAAGGCGCGGAGGGCGAGGACCGCATCGCCAACGTCGAGGAGCTGATCGCCGGCGCCGCCGAGCTGGAGGCGCGCCTGCTGGACGAGGACCCGGAGCTGCTGGCCGAGCTGCAGGAGCTGGGCGAGACGGCGGCGCCCCGCCCGCTGGACCTCTTCCTGGCGCACGTCGCGCTGATCACCGACGTCGACCAGCACGACGCGGGCGCGGACGCGGTGACGCTGATGACGCTGCACACGGCCAAGGGCCTGGAGTTCCCCGTCGTCTTCATCGCCGGGATGGAGGAGGGCCTCTTCCCGCTCGGGCGCGCCTACGACGAGCCGAAGCAGTTGGAGGAGGAGCGGCGGCTGTTCTACGTGGGGATCACGCGCGCGGAGCGGAAGCTGTACCTGCTCTTCGCGCGGCGGCGGCGGCGCGGCGGGGAGTGGCTGGACGCGGCGCCGTCGAGCTTCCTGGAGGCGCTGCCGCGCGACCTGGTGGAGGTGCGCCGCAGCCCACGGCTCTACGAGCGCGGCTTCGGCGGCTCGCGCGGCTGGCGCACGCCGAGCCCGCCCTCGCGCAGCCGGCGGCTGGGGCTGGAGCCCGCCGCCGCCGCTCCGCCCGCCGAGGGGCCGTATGTCGACTACAGCGAGAGCCAGGACGCGCCGCGGCTGCGGAAGGGCACGCGCGTGCGGCACCCGCAGTTCGGCGCGGGCACCGTGCTGGAGCTGAGCGGCGTCGGCGCGGACGTGCGCGCGCGCATCCAGTTCGACACCGTCGGTCCGAAGACCGTGGTGCTGCGCTACGCCAACCTGCAGCCGGAGTGAGCGCGAAGTCGAATGCGGATTGCGGATTGAACGGCCACTGCGGAGATGGCGCGCTCCCGAGGGTACCGTTCCACTCCGCACTCCGCACTCCGCAATCCCTCTACCGGGAGATCGCCGTGGGACGTCTGCTGCTGCTCCTGCTCGTCGTCGCCTTCGTGGTGGCGATCAACCCGTCGCTGCGGGCGAAGGCCGCGCCGTACGTGCAGCCGGCGCTCGACCCGCTCTACGCCTGGTCCGCGAAGGGCAAGGTACAGGACATCGCGCAGGCGCTGGAGGGTGAGCGTACCGCCGGGCGGGCCGTGCCGGGCCCACGCGAGTTCGAGGACTTCCTGCGCCGGCATTACGTGGAGGCGGACGCCCACCTCGACCCGTGGGGCACGCCGTACTTCCTGAAGCGCGAGCGCGGCGCCGTGCGTGTCGGCTCGGCGGGCACGGACCGCCGCCCGCACACCGCGGACGACCTCCTCTCGCCGCCGGTGGCGACGCGCTGAGCCGTGCCATGCTGAAGGTCGGGCTGACGGGCAACATCGCGGCGGGCAAGTCGAGCGTCGCGCGCGTCTGGCGCGAGCTGGGCGCCTGGCTGATCGATGCCGACGTGCTGGCGCGCCAGGCGGTGGAGCCGGGCACGCCGGGGCTGCAGGCCATCGCGCGCGAGTGGGGCCCCGGCGTGCTGGACGCTCAGGGCGCGCTCGACCGCGCGGCGCTGCGCGAGCTCGTCTTCCGCGACGCCGCCGCGCGCGCGCGGCTGGAGGCGATCGTGCACCCGGCGGTCGCCGCGCGGCGCGACGCGGAGCACGCGCGCGCCGAGGCCGCCGGTGCGGCGCTGGTCGTCGCCGACGTCCCGCTGCTCTTCGAGGTCGGGATGGAACGCGACTTCGACGTGGTGGTGCTGGTGGACGCGCCCGAGGCGCTGCGGCTGCAGCGGCTGGTGCGCGACCGCGGGCTGGCGCCCGACGAGGCGCGGCGCATGCTCGCCGCGCAGATGCCGGCGGCCGAGAAGCGCGCGCGCGCCGACGTGGTCATCGACAACGCCGGCAGCCTGGCGGAGCTGGAGGCGCGGGCCCACGCCGTCTGGGCGGAGCTGAGCCGGCGCGCGGGCGGTGGGGCGGGGGAGGGCGGATGAGCGCGCCGCGGCGGCTGCGCATGGACATGCACGTCCACACGCTCGCCTCCTACGACTCGCTCAGCCGGCCGGAGCAGTTGCTGGCGGCGGCCGTGGCCCGCGGGCTGGACCGCGTGGTGGTCACCGACCATAACGAGGTCGACGGCGCGCTGCGCCTGCGGCAGCTCGACGCCGAGCGCTTCCTCGTCGGCGAGGAGGTGAAGACGCGCGAGGGCGCGGACATCATCGGCATCCTGCTGACGGAGCGCATCCCGAAGGGCACACCTGCGCGCGAGACGTGCGAGCGCATCCGCGCACAGGGCGGCGTCGTCTACCTGCCGCACCCGTTCGACACCCGCCGCGCCGGCGGCGCCGCGCTGCTGGACGAGATCGCGGAGCTGATCGACGTGGTGGAGGTGCACAACGCGCGCTGCTACAACCCGCGGCTGAACGCGAGGGCGGCGGAGTGGGCGCGGCAGGCCGGCAAGCTCGCCGGCGCCGGCTCCGACGCGCACACGCCCGCCGAGCTGGGCCGCGGCGTCGTCGAGCTGCCGGCGTTCGAGCCGACGCGCGCGGCGCTGCTCGCCGCGCTCATGCAGGCACGCGTCGCCGGCGCGCTGCGCTCCTCGCCGGCCGTCTCGCTCTTCTCCACCTACGCCAAGCTGCGCAAGCGGCTGCCCGGCGCTCCCACGCTCTGACGATGCGCCCCAGCGACCCCGCCGCCGCACCGCCGCCGATCGACCTCGGCTCGCTGTTCCTGGGCCCCAAGGCCGAGAACGCCGACTTCTTCGAGCGGCTCTTGCTGGAGGCGTTCCGCGACCACGTCTTCTGGCGGCGCAACTTCCACCCGGAAGACGGCTTCAGCGTGCGCGAGCTGGAGAAGCGCGAGCCGGCCTACGAGCACTCGCTCTCGCTGCTGGCGCAGGAGCTGATGGGCCTGCTCGCCGAGCTGAAGGCGGGCATCCCGTTCTTCAGCCCGCGCTACGTCGGGCACATGTCGAGCGACCTGACGATGGCCAGCCTGATCGGCTACTTCGCCACCCTGCTCTACAACCCGAACAACGTGGCGCACGAGGCGAGCCCGGTCACCACGCGGCTGGAACTGGAGGTCGCGGAGCAGTTGGCGCGCATGATCGGCTACGACCCGCTGCGGCAGTGGGGGCACCTGACCTCGGGCGGGACGGTGGCAAACTTCGAGGCGCTGTGGGTGGCGCGCAACGTCAAGTACCTGCCCGTCGCGGTGCGCTGGGCGGCGGAGGAGATGGGCGAGGCCGGTCTGTCGCTGCGGCTGCCGGACGGCAGCCGCGCCGACCTCGCGGAGCTGGAGCTCTGGCAACTGCTCAACGTCGCGCCCGACGACGCGCTGGACCTCGCCGCCGCCTTCGCCGAGCGGCTGGGTGACCGCTACCGCGCCGTGCAGCTCGTCAGCCACCACTCGCTCGCGGGGCTCGGCTACCAGGAGTTCGGCCGGCGACTGGCGGCCGAGTTCGGCGACGCGCTGCCGTCGGGCGTGGTGCTGGTGCCCTCGACGGCGCACTACTCGTGGGAGAAGATCTGCCGCGCGCTGGGCATCGGCGGCACGCAACTGGTGCACGTGCCGGTGGACGAGCGCTTCCGCATGGACGCGGACGCGCTGGAGGAGACGCTGCACGGCCTGGCCGCGCGCCGGCAGCCGGTAATCGCCTGCGTGAGCGTGATGGGCAGCACGGAGGAGAGCGCCTTCGACCGGCTGCACCTGGTGGCGGCGGTGCGCGAGCGCGCGGCGCGCGAGCTGAAGCTGGCGTTCCACCTGCATGCCGATGCCGCCTGGGGCGGCTACGTCGCGGCGGTCACGCGCAGCCCCGGCGGCGCGCGGCGCAGCTTCGCCGAGGTGCGCGCCGACCACGCGCCCGAGAGCTGGCCGGAGGAGAGCGTCTACCACGCGCTCTGCGCGCTGGAGCGCACCGACTCGGTGACCATCGACCCGCACAAGCTGGGCTTCATGCCCTACCCGGCGGGCGCCGTCAGCTTCCGCGACGCGCGCGTGCGCGACCTGGTCGCCGTCGAGGCGCCGTACCTCTTCCACCCCGGTGCGCCGGACTGGGGCTACATCGGGCGCTTCATCCTGGAGGGCTCCAAGCCCGGCGCCGCCGCGGCCGCCGCCTGGATGAGCCACAAGGTGCTGCCGCTGGACGCCAGCGGCTACGGCCGCCTGATCGGCGCGACGGCGCGCGGCGCGCTGGCGCTGCACCGCCGCCTCGCCGCCGCCGACGTCGCGCCGTTCCGGCTGGTGCCCCTGCCGCGGCCCGAGCTGAACATCGTCTGCTTCGCGCTCGCGCACCCCGCGCTCGCCAGCCTGGAGGCGTGCAACGCCTTCTGCGAGCGCGTCTACCGCGCGATGAGCGTCTCGGCCGGGCGCCCGGCGCGCCAGCTCGACTACGTGGTGACGCAGACGATGCTGCGCGCCGGCGAGTACGGCCGCGCCGCCGAGCCGATCGCGCGCGCGCTCGGCTTCGGCGCGGACGCCTACGAGCACGCCGGTGGGGTGCGGGTGATCCGCTGCACGGTGATGAACCCGTTGCTCGCCGCGCCGCGAGGCCGCACCGACTTCATCGACGGCTTCGTGCAGACGCTGCGGCGCGTGCTGAGCGAGGTGCTGTAGCTGTCGGCTGTCGGCTGCCGGCTGCCGGCTACCGGCTACCGGCAACAGAAGTCCTCACCCCCCGGCCCCCTCTCCCGCTTGCGGGAGAGGGGGTGGCGCGCAGCGCCGAGGGTGAGGGCGCAGTTCGCCGGCAGCCGGTAGCCGGCAGCCGGTAGCTGCCTACGCCTCCTCTTCGTCGTTCTCGGCGTCGGCGAGCGCCTGCTGCAGGTACTCGGCGAGGCGGGCCTCGGAGAGGCCGCTGAGCTGGCGCAGGATCGCCTGGAACTGCTCCGTCATCGCGGTGCCCGGGTCGCGGGTGAGGTCGTCGTCGATGTCGACCGGGTACGCCGGCCAGTCCAGCTCCTCGTCGTTGGTGGTGGGGTTGAGCCCGGCGAGCGGGTGGAAGACGAGCGTCGCGCCCAGCGCGTCCGGCTCGTCGACGTAGGGCGTGATCTCGACCTCGGCCAGGTACAGCTCCTCCTGGTAGGGGAAGATGCGGAAGCCGAGCGCCATCCCGAAGCTCTCCTCGTTCTCCTGCTCGTGGTCGTGCGAGTGCTCGTGCGGGGCCATGCTGCCTCCTGGCGAGGGTGCGAACACAGAGGGTTGCGGGTGCGCCGAAGATACCGACGCGCCCGCGCGAACGGAAGGCGCCACTACCCCCGGCCGGCCCAGCGGCCACCACCCCGAGGTGTGGTTGCGCCTGGCCGCTGGCGCCGGCATTTTGCGTGCGCGTGTGCAGGCGACACGCCCGCTCCTCCCGATCAGCATTCCGAACCAGCTTTTCCGATGATGCGCTCGCGAGCCCCACGGTGAACGCCTGCCCCACGCTGCCGGATGCCGACCGGCCGACCGGCGAACCCCGGCGCCCCGCGCTGCCGGGGCTCTTTGCCGCCGTGCCGGACGCAGGGCTCGACCCCCTGCTGCGCCTGGCCGCGCGCGGCGTGCGGACGCCGCTGGCGCTGCTGACGCTTTTCGAGGGCGAACGCGTGCTGCTGAAGAGCTGCGACCTACTCTCGGCGGCGGGTGAGCCGTGCGCGTACGCGCCGCTGGCCGAGCGCTGCGCGCGAACGGTCGCGCGCGCGGGCGAACCGCTGCTGCTCGAAGAGGCGCCGTGGGAGGCGGGCGCGGACGGGCAGCCGGCCGTGTCGCAGCGGGGGGTGTGCGGCTACGCCGGCGTGCCCGTGCGGCTCGGCGACGGCAGCGTAGTCGGTGCGTTGGCCGCGCTTACGCCGGAGCCGCGCGCCTGGAGCGCCGGCGACGCCGAGCTGCTGCAGGACGTCGCCGAGGCCCTCGGCGCGGCGCTCGCGCGCGGCGTCGAGCTGCGCGAGCGGCAGCGCGCGGAGCCGGCCCTCCGCGCCGGCGACGAGCGCTTCCGCAGCCTGCTCGCCTCGCTGGACGACATCTGCTTCACGCTCGACCCCGAGCTGCGCCACACGGCGGTCTACGGCGGCTGGCTCGCCGAGAACGGGCTGCGGCCGGAGCTGTTCCTCGGCCGCACGGCCGAGGAGGTGCTCGGCGCCGACGCCGGCCGGCTGCACCAGCGCGCCGCGCGCGAGGCGTTGAGCGGGCGCGCGATCGTCTACTCCTGGACGGCCGCGGTCGACGGGCGCACGCGTCACTTCCAGACGCGGCTCTCGCCGCTGCGCGACGAGCACGGCCGCGTCGAGGGGCTGATCGGGGTGGGGCGGGAGATCACCGAGCTCATTCAGGCGGATCGCGCGCTGCGCGAGCACGAAGCGGAGCTGAGCGCGCTGCTCGCCGCGATGGCCGACCTCGTCTTCGTGCTCGACGCGGACGGCCGCTACCTCAAGGTGGCACCGACGGCGCCGGAGCTGCTCTACCGCCCGGCGGAGCGTTTGATCGGCCGGCGGATACCCGAGGTGCTGCCGCCGGAGGTCGCGGACGCGGCGCTGGCCGCGATCCGCCGCGCGCTGCGGGAGCACCGGACGGTGCACCTGGAGTACCGGCTCGCCCTCGAGCCGGAGCCGCGCTGGTTCGACGCCGCCGTCTCGCCGATGGACGGCCAGCGCGTCGTCTGGGTGGCGCGCGACATCACGGAGCGCAAGACGGCCGAGCTGCGGATCGCCTGGGCCGAGGCGCACTACCGACGCCTGGTGCAGACGCTGCCACACGGGATCTTCGTGCTCGACGAGCACGGGCGCTGCACCGAGGCGAACGCCGCGCTGGCCGAGATCCTCGGCCGCCCGGCGGAGCGGCTGCTCGGCGAGCACTTCTCCGCCGTGCCGCTGCCCGACGAGCTGCCGCGCGCCGAGCACGCGTTCCGCAGCGCGCTGCGCGGCGAGTTGACGCCCGAGCCGCTGGAGCTGGGCATCCTGCGGCCCGACGGAGGGCGCCGGCTGATCCAGTTCCAGGCGCACCTGATCCGGGAGGATGCGCGCGTGCTGGGGCTGCACGGGGTCGTCCGCGACATCACGCTGGAGCGGCAGCAGGAGAAGCAACTGCGGCGCGCGGAGCGGCTGGCCAGCGTCGGCACGTTGGTCAGCGGCATCGCGCATGAGCTGAACAACCCGCTGACCGCCATGCGCAGCTTCGCGCAGCTCTCCTTGATGGACCCCGACGGCACGCCGGCGCGCGAAGCGCTGGAGATCATCCAGCGCGAGGCCGAGCGTGCGGCCCAGATCGTCGCCGACCTGCGCGTGCTGGCGCGCGACCATGCGGCCGGCCACGCCGAACGCGTGCCGGTGCGGCTCGGCGAGGTGGTGGAGTACGTGCTCCGGCTGCGGCGTCACGCGCTGGCGAAGCACGACATCGAGCTGCGCGTCGGGCTCGACCCCGCCGCGCCGCCGCTGCGTGCGGAGCGGCGGCAGATGGAGCAGATGGTGCTGAACCTGGTGGTCAACGCCGAGCAGGCGCTGCAGGGCTGGGCGCGCGAACGCGTGCTGAGCGTCGGGCTGCGCGCCGACGCCGCGCGGCTGGTGCTGTCGGTGGCGGACAGCGGGCCCGGCATCTCGGCGGAGAACCTGGAGGCCATCTTCGATGCGTTCTGGACGACGAAGGACCCCGGCGCCGGGATCGGGCTGGGGCTGAGCATCGTGCACGCGATCGCCCGCGAGCACGGCGGCCACGTCAGCGTCGCCAGCGAGCCCGGCCGCGGCGCCGAGTTCACCGTCGAGCTGCCGTTCGGCGACGACGGACCGAGCATCGCGGCGCCGGTGCCGGCCGGCGCCGCTGCCGGATAGCGACATGGGCCGCGCGGCTGCGCCGCCGCCGCTGCGCGTCGGGGTCGACGTAGGGGGCACGAAGCTGCTGCTCGCCGCGCGCGTTGCGGACGGAGTGCATGTGCAGCGTGCCGCCACCGGCGCCGCGACGCGGCCCGATGGGCTGGAGTGCGCGATCCGCGACTTCCTGGCCGGGCTCGGCGCGCCGGTCGCGGCGCTCGGCGTCGCGGTGCCAGGGCTGGTCGGCGGGCGCGGCGAGGTGGTCGCGTGCGACGTGCTGCCGCGGCTGGTCGGGTGGGAGCCGGCCGCCGCGTTCGCCGATCTCGGCTGCGCCGTGTGCGTGCTCAACGACGCGGAGGCCGCGCTGCGCGAGGAGACGCACGACCTGCCGCCCGGCGCCACGGCCGGCGTGGTGCTGGCCGGCACGGCGGTCGGGGCGGCGTTCCTGGTGGACGGGCAGCCGCTGCGCGGGGCCCGCGGCTGGGCCGGGGAGCTGGGCTACCTGCCGCTGCCGACGGCCGACGGCGTGAAGCGGCTGGACGAGCTGGCGGGCGGCGCCTGGCTGGCCGCGCGCCTGGGCACGGACGGCGCGGGGCTCGCGGCGCGCGTCGGGCGCGGCGACGCCGCCGCGCTGGAGGCGGTCGCCGCCGGCGGCGCCGCGCTCGGGCTGGGCCTGGCCGCCGTCGTCAACCTGCTGAACCCCGAGTTGCTGGCGGTGGGCGGGGGGACGAGCACGCTGCCCGGCTACTTCGAGAGCGCCGTGCGCAGCGCCGAGGCGCACAGCCTGCCGGAGCTGTGGCGGGTCTGCACGCTGCGCCGCGCGCGCGGCGGCGCGGCGCTGGTCGCGCTCGGCGCGGCGCGCGCCGCGGCGGCCGACTCGCGGTCGGCGTGACTTCTACGCTGCGTAGGTAGTTGCCGCTTGCTGCCGTAGAGCACGCGCAACCACATGATCTTCCCGGTGCCCCCCGGGCCCGCAGCCCCGCAGGAGGTGAGAACCGCGGCGCCGCCCTACCGGTGCGGTCTTGCGGCCTCAGCAGAGCCTCTTCACCTTGTCGCCAGGACCGCCCGATGCGCTCCGACGGAGCACTATGCGGCGTCCTGCCGCATACCATGATGTTCGGCGGCAGCCTCCAAGCTGCCGCGATGCGGCTCGTAGGGGTGAGGCACCGCAAAGCTGGCCAGGCACGTGAACACCCGATACGCAGCCCTGCGATGCTGGGGAATCCGCGAAGCTGAAAGTCGCACTGCCAAGCCGGCTCCCGAGCGCGGGGCACTGCGTGGGCACGCCGCCGAACAAGGCGCTGCAGTGGACGCGGGGCCGGGCATGCATTCGGCTCAGTCCTCGAGTTTCGGTGTCCCGGCCCCGCGCCACTGAGCTTTATCGTTCGGCGGCACACAAGGAGTGTCGTAGTGCCAGCATCTCCATGCGTGTTCTGCGAGATCGCGGCTGGGCGTGTACCTGCGCACGTCGTCTGGTCCGACGAAGAGCATATCGCTTTCCTTGACCGTGCGCCGATTGCCGCGGCCACGTCGTGCTCATCCCCCGCCGGCATGTCGCTGCAGTGGCCGACCTCGCTCCGGAGGCGTACACGTCGCTGTTCGCCCGCGTGGGGGCCCTGGCTGGCCCGGTGGCTGCTGCGGCCGGCGCCCCGCGCGCTGGAATCGCCGTGGAAGGCTTCGGCGTCGATCACGCGCATGTGCACGTTGTCCCGGTCTGGCGCGGAGGCGACCTTGATCCGTGTCGGCAGGCTCCCGCCAGTGAGACCGCATTGGCCGCTGCGGCCGCCCGGCTCCGGGCTGTTCTCGGCGTACCTGCCGGCTAACCGTGCGGAGCGGTCACGGTCGCCCACAAGCGATAGGACATGGATCGGAGGACCTGCGTGGAACACGACACGGAGAAGATCGATCGCGCCGTACTCGCACTGCTCTACCTCGGTCTGCACGATGGGGCGCGAGCGTAGAAGGGGTTTGACTGGGACGCAATGAGCCGGCTGTACGAGAAGGGGTTCATCAGCGATCCGGTGGGGAAGGCGAAGTCGGTGGTGTTCACCGAGGAAGGGCTGCGCGAGGCGAAGCGCCTGTTGATCGAGCTCTTCGGAAGCCAGGAGGGATGAGACACGCGGTGGCGGTGCGGTGCTCCAACTCGTGCCGCCGAACAAGCGCTTGCAGCGGACACGGGGCCGGCCATACTTTGGCCCCTGCATACAGGTCGGGTCAGCTGGCGCCGTGCCGCTGAAGCACAGGGCGTTCGGCACCAGCAGCCGCTGGCCCGCCGGTGCGAACGAGCCGCTGTCTGCCGGTGCACTGGTGAACGGGAACGCCGGCCTTCGGGCGGAGCAGGGCGCGCGGTCCCGCCGCATCTCGTCGCTCGAGCGCATGCTGCCGCTGGGTGCCTGGCGCAACGGGCTGTCTTCGGGCAGGGCAGGACGAACCCAGCCGCTTTCCACATCGCGGCGCTCGGCTCTCGCTCCAGTTCCGCCCGTTGGCCGGTTCCAGGCAGCGCCGAACCAGTCGCTGCAGCGGATGCGGGGCCCACCTTCCTTGCTCGTGGTCAGCACCGCTGCCATCTTGCGCTTCGCGCGGCATTTCGTTGCCCCGCACCGCTGAGCTTGAGTCGTTCGGCTTGTCCTCACGCCGGGTGCGAAGTACATTGGGCACATGATCATGCCGCGTTTCTCCGAGCTGCTTCAGTTGAGCCCAGCCGAGCGCATCCAACTTGCGCAGGACCTCTGGGACAGCTTGCCGGAAGATCCCGATCTGCTCCCGCTCGACGAGGCGCAGGTTCAAGAACTGAATCGGCGTTTGCAGGCACACCGCGATGACCCGTCCACGGCGGTTCCGTGGGAGGTCGTGCGGGCGCAGCTTCGGGAGCGGTTCGGCGCGTGAGCCGTCGGCTCGTGCTCCGGCCCGAAGCACAAGACGAGATCACGGAGGCGGCGGCCTGGTACGAGGTCCGAGCTCCTGGACTTGCCGCCGAATTCCTCCGTGCGCTTGACGCCACGGTTGCCTCCATCCTGCGCAATCCCTTTCTTCATCCGATGGTCCACCAGGAGAAGCGTCGCGCCTTACTGCGTCGCTTTCCCTACGGCCTCATCTACGTTGTCTCCGACGACGAGGTAATCGTTCTCGGGTGTGTCCATACGCACCGCCACCCGGATCGATGGCAGTACCGGCGTTGACGAGCGGTGCGCACGCGCGCCGAACCAGGCGCTGCAGCGGATGCGGGGCCCTGCTTGGTTGCCCGTCGTAAGTGCCTGTGCCATCTTCTCGGCGCGCGGCACTTTGCTGCCCCGCACCGCTGAGCTTGGGTCGTTCGGCGCCTCGGCATTGCTGACTACCATTCCCTCGCTCCTCCCATGACCAACCTGAGCAGCGAGTCCTACGCGGCGTTCGCAACGCCGGAGAGCACCTCCCGGGTCGCACAGTTCCTGGAGTGGCTGGCACGATCACGCGCCCTCCCTGCACGGCTGAAGGTCGTGGACGTGGGCTGCGGCCCCGGGCGTCTGTTCTCCGTCTTCCACACCCTTGGCTGGCAGGCTGCGGCGATGGAGCCGGATCCCGACTTCCATGAGGCCGCGACGGATGCCGCCGCTGCGGTGGGGTACCCGGCGCCGCTGCGCGGCGGGTTCCTCGCGATGGAGTCAGAAGCCGCCTTCGACCTCGTGGCGGCGATCAACGATCCCTTCTCTCACCTGCTCACCGGTGCCGAGCGCGCAGAGGCGCTGCGCCGGGTGCACCGGGCACTCCGCCCGGGCGGGGTGTTGCTCTTCGACGTGCCGAACTTCCTCTGGGTTTTGAAGAACTACCGAGCACCCGAACCCATGCGAGCGCAGGTGCCCGGAGGCGAGGTGCACCTGCGGCGTGAGCACGTCATTGACTTCCATGCCGCAACGTTCACTACCCTTGAGCACTATGAGCTGGTGCATGGCGCCGAGCGGCACCAGAGCACCAAGGCGCACGTGTATGCGATGACCACGCTGCCCGAACTCACCTACCTGCTAGAGCAGGCTGGCTTCAGCGGTGTTGAGACGTATGGCTCGTGGAATGCTCGGAGTGCGGAGAGCATCGAGGGCAGCCGGCTGATCCTCTCGGCCGTACGCCCGACGTAGCGGCGCCGAACCAGTCGCTGCAGCGGATGCGGGGCCCAGCTTAGTTGCCCGTAGTCAGGCACAGTGCCATCTTGCTCTGCGCGCGGCGCCTCGTTGCCCCGCACCGCTGAGCTTGAGTCGTTCGGCCCAGCAGACTGGTTCCCGCGGTGCGGACTGTGCTATCTTCGGGCGTAGACCCTCTTGAAGGAGTGCAGGCTATGGCTGTGCCGTTGAAGAAGCTGGAGGCCGACGCACTGGAGTTGCCACCGCACGAGCGTGCCGAGCTGGCGCACCGGCTGCTCATCAGCCTAGACGAGGATGCGGCCGCCGACCTCGTCGAGGTGGAGCGTGCCTGGGCCGAGGAGATCCAGCGGCGAGTGACCGAACTCGACGCGGGCACCGCCGAATTGATCCCGGCGGAGGAGGTCCTTGCCGAACTCCGCGCTCGTCCGCGCAGGTGAGCTTGCTTTCCGTCCAGTTCCATTCGGCTGCTCGCCGGGAGCTTCGCAGTGCCGTCGAATACTACGACGAGCGGGTGCCCTCGCTGGGAGATGAACTTCTCGTCGAGGTGGAGTCCCTCCTCCAGCAGATCCAAGAGTACCCACAGATCGGCAGTTTGCACGAGGCGGGTACCCGACGGCTTGTGGTGCGGCGTTTCCCCTACAGCATCGTCTACCGCATCCAAGGTGAGCGAGTTGTCATCGTCGCCCTTGCTCATCATCGGCGGCGTCCCGGCTACTGGCACCGGCGCACGTAGTCGTCGAAGCGCCGGGCCGAACCTGCGGTTGCAGCGGACATGGGGCCGGCCATACCTTCCCTCATGCGGAAGCGCCAGCGCTGCCGGCCCCATGCCGCTGAACCGCCGGGCGTTCGGCTCCACGTCTTCTACTCTCTGCATCTCCTACCTTGGGGTTTCGCGTGAGCGCTCTGGATCCGGCGGCGGACACCTCCCTCTCTCCCGCTCGCCCCACGCCAACTGGCTCTCCCCTGCAGCCGGAGCGGCTGGTGCAGCTCTTCGCACGACCACGGCAGTTCTTCCGAGCGGGCTACTCGCTCGACCATCGACCCTCCCTGCTGCTGGTCTTGCTCTGTATCGGGATCAACTACGCCAGCGGGCGCATCGATCAGAACATCATCCGCTCCGAACTCGGGCACAGCCGGCCGGGTTGGGACCAGCTCTCCCCGCTGATCGTCGGCTCCTGGTTTGGCTTCTGGAGCGCCATCGTGCTCCTCGGCGTGCTTGGTGCAGTCGGTGCCTGGTACATCGGTGGATGGTGGTACCGCGTCCGGCTCCGGTGGTCGGGAGATCCCCACGCGGATCCGAAGCAGGCACGGCTCGTCTATAGCTACGCCTCCTTCGTGTACGCGCTACCGGTCGCTGTGCTTCTGGTCCTGCAGACGATCCTCTACCGGAGCTATGCAGAGGCGTGGTACGCCGATAGCCTCGGAAGTCTTCTCATTGTGGTATTCCCGTTCCTCTCCTGCTGGGTGAGTTATCGAGGCGTTCGCTCGAGCTTCTGCGTGCGCAGCACCCCGGCGAAGCTGTGGTTCCTCGTGCTCCCGGCGGCGGCTTACGCGATCAGCTTGGGGTTCATCGGTGCTCTGTACGCCTTCTTCTCTCCGGAGGTGGCCGTGTAGCCGAACGCGCGGTTCCAGCGGGCACGGGGCCGTGCACGTTTCACGCGCTGTGCTACGTTGCGCGTTGGCGTGGTCGCCAGGCCCGGGCGCCGCCCTGTGCCGCTGAACCGCCGAGGCATCTGGCGGGAGGTGGTCACTCCGTTCCCCGCCCAGTCGGATTCGGAGCCCGGCGCTCGTCTTCAGAGCAACGGTTCGCCGCTTCTTCCGACTGGAGCGCACGACTGCAGCCAGGTTCGTTCCGCGTCATGAGCCTGACGGCTCTGCCAGCACTGCAATCCTGCACTCCCACCGCGCCCGCGGGCTGCGACCTCGGATACGAAGTTCGGGTGAGGAGTGAGCGATTGGGGGCCGCGAAGCAATCCGATTTGCCCGAGCGAAGCGAGTTTATCGGATTGCGGAGAGGCCCCCAATCGGGAACGGAACACCCGAACTTCGTATGAACTCGCGGTGGGCGCGTGGGCGCTTACCTCTGCTTCGGCGGCCGCTGGGATGATCGGGCACTCGCCGCCAGGAGCTGGTTCTTGCCACGGTCAGCCGTCTCGCTCGACCTCCGCCTCCAGCGCGTCCGGCAGCGCGTGGAGGAAGTCGTAGCCGGTCGCCGCCTCCAGCGCGTCGACGCTGGTGCGGAACTCCTGCCAGGGCCGGTCGGCGATACCGGTGGTGTTGGGCATGTCGACGGCGACGAGCCGCAGCTCGCTGGCGGAGCGGATGCCGGCCGGCGTCTGCCCCGGCCGCAGCAGCAGCGCGATCTTCCAGGTGCGCGTGGGGATGACGACTCGTCCGGCGTCCTTCAATGTGCCCTGCTCCCCGTAGCCGCCGGCCAGCAGGAACACCTCGTAGCCCTCCCGCTGCACCTGCTCCTGCAGGTGCTCCTCCAGCCGCAGCCAGGGGCCCGCGTTGAGGTCGTGCGTCTGCGGCAGGACGTTGGTCATCAGGAAGGTGGCCGCGTTGGCGGCGGCGCCGGCGGTGCGCTCCTCGCTGCGCACCAGGTGCCCGCGGTCGTAGCCGCTGCCGGAGTAGTCGCTGCTGACGACGCGGTAGACGCCGCGGGGCAGGGCGGTGTCTGCGGCGAAGCAGTTGCAGCGCGGCGCGTCGCCGAAGTCGGCGCGGCGCAGGTGCCAGGCGACCCAGTTCGGGCCGCCGCGCTGTGGGCTGTACGACAGCACGAACTCCGGCCTGCGCAGCAGCACCTCGTCGCGCTCGTCCGCGTCGGTCGGCCGGCCGAAGGCGAGCGGGTCGGGCGGCGCGAGCGTGCCCGGCGTCCGGTTCGGTGCGCCGGGCGTGCCGCGGTCACCGGCGCCGAAGCCAGCGATGGAGGGCTGCCAGGCCGCGCCGCGCGCGTCGGCGTTCTCCGCCGCGGGATCGGTAAGCGCGCGTGAGGCGCCACTGCCCAGCGTGCCCTCCCAGGCGACGGAGTCGATGGTGACGCCGGCGGCGTCGCGCAGCGCCACCCAGTCGCCGGAGTTCCCAAGCGAGAGCGCCGAACCGTAGGCGTACGCCACACGCACGCCGCCGTTGGCCGCGGTGTCGGCACTGCGCGCGAGCACCGCGTAGCCTCCGGCGGGCAGCGTCACGGGCGCGGCGATGCGGTGGGGCGCGTCGTTGCGCGAGGCGAGCGTCCAGCCGCGCAGCTCCAGCGCGGACGTGCCGGGGTTGTGCACCTCGATCCACTCGCCGTGCTCGTCGGCCACGGCGCGCGGGTCCACCATCAGCTCGGTGATGACCAGATGCGACCCGTCGGGCTCGCCGCCGGGCGGGGCGGGGCAGGCGCCGACGAGCAGCGCGGCGGCCAGCACAGCGGCGGCGCACAGGTGGCGCCGGCCGCGGAGCGCGCGGGCGAGGACGCCGCTCACGTCTCCGTCGCCTCCGTCGCCAGGCCGGCGACGTCGCCGGCCGCGGTGGCGCCGAGCAGGTAGTAGCGCACCTCCGCCCTGCCCACGCGGAAGGCGCGCAGCCCCGTGAGCTGCGTCGCCAGCGTTTCGTGGAGGCTGCGGAAGCGGCCGGCGTTCTCGACCGCGACGGGGTCGTTCGGGTCGCTCGGCTCCACGAGCGGCGCGAAGAACCGCTCGGCCGGCAGCTCGGCGACCGGCGTCTCCGCCGGCAGCGCGAGCAGCGCGCGCAGGCGCTCGCGCTCGAGCGCCTGGCCGCCGGCCCCCGGGAAGGCGACGTAGCGGAACGGCGCCTCGGTCTCGCTGACGTAGAACAACCCCGCGGCGGCGGCCTCCAGGCGGGCAGGCAGCTCATCGGGCAGGGGTCCAGGGAGGGAGGAGCGTGCCTCCGCCTCGCGCGGTCGCGTCTCCATCGGCAGGGTGAGGTTCGGGTGGGGAGCCGTGCCGGCGCGGCTCAGGGCACCAGCACCAGCTTGCCGAGCGCGTTCGCCTGCATCACCTGCGCGTGCGCGCGCGCCGCCTCGGCCAGCGGGATCTCCTCGGCGATGACCGGCCGCAGCGTGCCGTTCTCCAGCCCGGCGTAGAGCCCGGCATGGATCGCGGCGCGCTCCGTGGGCGGGGTGTTGAAGAGCAGCATGCCGAGCACGGCGGCGTCGCGCGCCATCAGCTCGCGCGGGTTGACCTCCACCGGCCCGCGGCTGCCGACGACCACCACCCGCCCGCCGGGCGCGAGCGCGGCGAAGTCGTGGCCGAGGTTGACGTTGGCGAGCATCTCCAGGATCACGTTCACCCCGCAGCCGCCTGTCCAGTCGCGCAGCGCGTCGAGGTAGCCGGGCGCGTGGTGGTCGAGCACCAGGTGCGCGCCCTGGGCGGCGACGAGCGCGCGGCCCGCCTCGCTGCCCGCGCTGCCCGCTACCCGCAGCCCCAGCGCGCGTGCGAGCTGCACCGCGGCTGTGCCCACACCGCCGCTGGCGCCGTGCACCAGCACCGTCTCGCCCGCCGCGGCGCGCGCGCGCTGCACCAGGGCGCGGTACGCCGAGGCGTAGGGCACGCCGAGCGCCGCGCCCTGCGCGAAGGAGACGCGCTCCGGCAGCGGGTGTACGTCGGTGGCCGCGCAGACGGCCCGCTCCGCATAGGTGCCGCTGAGCGAGCCGGAGGTGTAGACGCGCATCCCGACCGCCACCCCGCGCACGCCCTCGCCCAGCGCCTCCACCACGCCGGCCGCGTCCGCGCCGGGCGTGTAGGGCAGCGCGGGCAGCCGCGCATAGCTGCCGCTGCGCACGTACGTCTCCACCGGGTTGACGCCCGCGGCGTGCACCCGCACCCGCACCTCGCCGGCGCCCGGCTGCGGCTCCACGATCGCCTCCAGCCGCAGGACCTCCGGGCCGCCGAACTGCGTCACCCGTATCGCGCGCATTCGCCCCCTCCCCTCGCAAGCGTTCGCCGGCGAGGGCAAGGTAGCGACCGCGGCGCTGGCTGGCGAGGGATCAGGCGGCGATGGCGTCGCTCGCGGGCGCGGGCTGCGCGGGGAGGGTCGACCAGCCGCAGTGCGTGCAGGTCAGAGCGCTGCCCGCGGTCAGCCAGGTCTTGCCCTGGCAGGTGGGGCAGGTGGGTTCGATCCAGCGGCGGGCGAGCACGAAGCCCAGCCCGATCAGCACGGTCGGGGCGAGGAAGATGCCGGCGACGACGAACATACGACGATCGGTCTCTCGGTACGGAAGAGATTGCACCACGCGCGCCGCCGGGGGCGAAAGCCGTGCCCCCGGCGCGCGGGCCGGGAAACATAGTGTAATCCCGGCGTTCGACAAGGCGGGGCGATGCACGGGCGGCGCCGCACCCGGAAAACAGTGCCGGAGCCCGCACGGCTTGCCGGGTGCCCGCCGCGGCTATCGCGCAGGCGGCCGGCGCCGCCTATACTACGCCGGACCCGCCGCGAGCGCGCTCACCCAAGACCTGGAGACACTGCCGTGTCCTTCCTGCGCAACTTCGTCCGCAGCGAGCTGATCGACATCATCGAATGGCTGGATGAGGGCAGCGACGCGATGCTCTACCGCTTCGATCGGCCGGACAACGAGATCAAGAACGGCGCGCAGCTCATCGTGCGCCCCAGCCAGGTGGCCGTCTTCGTGGACCAGGGCCGCGTCGCCGACGTCTTCCTGCCCGGCCGCCACGAGCTGACGACGCAGAACCTGCCGGTGCTCTCCACGCTGCGCGGCTGGAAGTACGGCTTCGACAGCCCGTTCAAGGCCGAGGTCATCTTCGTCAGCCGCCGCATCTTCCCCAACCGCAAGTGGGGGACGAAGAACCCGGTGATGCTGCGCGACGCCGAGTTCGGCCCCGTGCGCCTGCGCGCCTTCGGCAACTACAGCGTGCGGGTGGAGGACGCGCCGAAGTTCGTGCGCGACCTGGTGGGCACCAACCCGCACTTCGACATTGGCCAGATCCACGAGCAGTTGCGCGACCTGGTCGTCGCGCGCTTCACCGACCTGCTCGGCGAGAGCAAGATCCCCGTGCTGGACCTGGCGGGCAACTACAGCGAGCTGGGCGAGTTCGTCACCACGCGCATCCGGCCGGACTTCCAGCAGTACGGCCTGGAGATCACGCAGGTGGTGGTGGAGAACATCTCGCTGCCGCCCGAGGTGGAGGCCGCGCTCGACCGGCGCACCAGCATGGGCATCGTGGGGGACCTCGGCCGCTACACGCAGTTCCAGACCGCCGAGGCGATCCGCGCGGCGGCCGACAACCCCGGTGGCGGCGCGTCCGAGGGGATGGGCCTGGGGATGGGTTTCGCGATGGCGAACCAGATGGCGCAGGCGCTTCGGCCGGTGGACACCGGCGCAGCGGGCGGCGCGTCGGCCACTCCGCCGGCACCGCCCGCGCCGCCCGCCGGACCCCCGCCGCTGCCCGGCGCCACGCAGGTCTACCTCGCCCTCGACGGCCAGCAGCGCGGCCCCTTCGGCGTCGAGGAGCTGCGCGCCCACGTAGCCGACGGGCGCCTCACGCGCGAGACGCTCGTCTGGCGGCAGGGCATGCCGCAGTGGGCGCCGGCCGCCGACGTGCCCGAGGTCGCCGCGCTGCTGAGCGCCACCCCGCCGCCACTGGGATGAACGACGGGGGTCAGCGAGCAGCGGGTGGGCTGCCGGCTGCCGGCTACCGGCTACCGGCTACCGGCTACCGGCTGCCCGCGAACCCCTGTTGTTGCCGGAAGCCGGAAGCTGGCAGCCGGCAGCCACTGCCGTGACCGCTGACCCCGGCCCCTCCTTCGTCTGCCGGCAGTGCGGCGCCGGCGTCGTCTGGGACCCGTCGGCCGCCGGGCTGACGTGCCCCTACTGCGGCGCGCCCGCGCCGGGCGCACCGGCCACGGCCGGGCGCGCGCCGATCGCGGAGCTGGACTACGAGGCGCACCTCGCGCTGCTCGCCGAGCGGGGCGAGACGTACGAGGCGCTCACCACGCAGTGCAGCGGCTGCGGCGCGGAGGTCGGTTTCGCGCCGGACGTCGTCGCGGACCTCTGCCCGTTCTGCGGGGCCGGGCTCGTGCGGACGTCCGAGGCGCGGCGGCTGATCAAGCCGCAGGCGGTGCTGCCGTTCCGCGTCCCCCGCGAGCAGGCGCATGCCGCCTTCCGCGGGTGGATCGATGGGCTGTGGTTCACACCGAACGCGTTGCGGCGGCTCGCCCGCGCCGAGGCCGGCATCCAGGGCATCTACCTGCCGCACTGGACGTACGACGCCGCCACCACCAGCCGGTACCGTGGCGAGCGCGGTGAGCACTACTACGTCACCGTCGCCTACACGGCCACGGAGAACGGGCGCACCGTGCAGCGCACGCGGCAGGAGCGGCGCACCCGCTGGCACCCGGCGAGCGGTGTCGTCCACGCCCCCTTCGACGACGTGCTGGTGCCCGCGGCCTCGGCGCTGCCGCCCGCGCTGTGCCACGCGCTGGAGCCGTGGGACCTCTGCGAGCTGGTGCCCTACGACGACGCCTACCTCAGCGGCTTCCGCACGCTCGGCTATACGCTGGACCTGCCCGGCGGCTTCGCGGCGGCGACGCGCCTCATGGACGAGCAGATCCGCGCCCGCATCCGGCAGGACATCGGCGGCGACGAGCAGCGCATCCACCAGGTGGACACCCGCTACGCGGACGTGCGCTTCAAGCACCTGCTGCTGCCCGTCTGGGTGAGCGCCTACCGCTACCGCGAGCGGGCCTACCGCTTCCTCGTCAACGCACGCACGGGCGAGGTGCAGGGCGAGCGGCCGTGGAGCTGGGTCAAGATCGCGCTCGCGGTGCTGGTGGCGCTGCTGGTCGCGCTGCTCGTCGCCGTGCTGGCGGGCGGCGGCGAGAGCGTCGGGTGGGCGCCCGGCGAGCCGGCGCTGGCGGCGCGGCTCGCGGGCATGGCCGGCGCCTGCCGGCTCTGCGCCGGCTAACAGAAGGCGGCGGAGCTGCCGTTACTTCCTGCAGGCGCGCCCGGCGCTGGCCCCGGGTAGGTGAGCACGAGTTCTCAGCGGGTCTGCAGCCCTCGCGCCCGGCGGCTAGAGCCGCAGCGGTGGTGCAGCGTCCAGCCAGGATTGAGGCATTCTGTCATCCCGAGCGCAGCGAGGGATCTGCAGTTCGCACGCTATCCAACTGCAGATCCTTCGCTGCGCTCAGGATGACACCTCGATCCAAGCGTGACGCAGCACGAGTGGGTCAGTTGGCTTGGGTCTGGCCGAACGGCACCGGGGGCATGAAGCCCCCGGCAAGGCACGGCCCGCCCTGCCGGGCGGACCTACCCGCGGGACACCCGGTTCGCTGTTCGCCCGCGAGGGCGAGGGGTTGCCTGCCGGGGGCTTCATGCCCCCGGCGGCGCGGCGACGGCACTGTGCGAGCCAACGGACCCACTAGTGCAGGATCAAGCGGGCTGTTCGGTAAGCGGGTTCCGCAGCTTGGGCCCTCACCCCCCGGCCCCCTCTCCCAAGCCTGGGAGAGGGGGAGAACGGCAGAAGATGGGCGCAGGTCCCCCCTCTCCCGGGCTTGGGAGAGGGGGTGGCGAGCGAGGCACGAGCGAGCCGGGGGTGAGGGCTCCTGGCAGGCTCGGGCTGTACTGGGGCTCACCGCAGGCGCGAGTTGATCGTGCACGAGTCCGCTGCATCGCGCAGCGATGCAGCGCCACCAGGGCGCGAGGCCCGCCTGCGCGGGCTGAACCCCTTGCGTGCTGGGGGTGAGCCCCCGAAGGGCGGCTTCGTGCAGTCATTGCAGCGGCTTCAGCCGCCGGAGCCAGGGCTGGCGGACGTGCCAAGACCTTGTGCACAGTTACCCAGCCGCGCGCGCCCTGCCGCACGCCCGCCGAACCCGGATGAACGCCAGCACCCTGCACTGCCCCAACTGCGGCGCGCCGGCCGCCGCGGAAGCCACGAGCTGCGCGCACTGCGGCTCGCGTCGGGCCAGCGTCGCGTGCCCCGAGTGCTTCGGCGCCGTCTTCGCCGGCAGCCGCCACTGCGCGCACTGCGGCAGCGCGCTCGCCCGCGCGGAACCCGAGACGCTGCCGCCGCGGCGCTGCCCGCGCTGCCGCGCCGAGCTGGCGGCGGTGCGCGTCGGCGCGCACCGCCTGCGCGAGTGCGCGGGCTGCGGCGGCGTCTGGGCCGACGCCGCCGTCTTCGCGCGCCTCTGTGCCGAGCGCGACGTGCCGGCCGCCGCGCCGAGCCCGCCGGCACGCCCGCAGGCGCCAAACGCGCCGGCGCCGCCCGTCCGCTACCTGCCGTGCCCGGAGTGCGGCGCGCTGATGCACCGCCTCAACTTCGCGCGCGTCTCCGGCGTGATCGTCGATGCCTGCCGCGCGCATGGCACCTGGCTGGACCACGACGAGCTGCGGCGCATCGTCGAGTTCCTGCGCGCCGGCGGGCTGGCCCGCACGCGCGAGCACGAGCGCGAGAAGCTGCGCGAGGAGCGCGCCCGCCTGGTGGAACAGGAACGCCGCTTGCGCGGTCTACAGCGGGAGGCGTTCGCGGCCGGCGAGCCGCCTCCGGGATGGGGCGCCTCGCAGGGTGGCGCGGACGACCTGCTCCGGCTGGTCGGCGCCGCCTGGCGCGCCTGGAGGTGCTGACCTCACACGTGCTCGTACACCGATGAGCGATCATTCGATATTGCAGGGGTGGCTGCGCGGCGCCGTCGGGGCGCTTGTGCTCACCGCGGCGCTGGCCGCCGCCGGCTGCGCGCAGACCCCGACGCCGCAGGAGCGGCGCGGCGCGCTCGCGGAGGAGCTGGCGCCGGCCCGCGGCGCCGCGCCGGGCGTGGCGCCGCCGGACATCGCCGCCTCACGGCGCAACGCCATCGTGCAGGCCGCCGAGCGCGTCGCGCCGGCGGTCGTCAGCATCAGCACGGTGCGGCGCGTGGGGCCGCGCAGCGCCTGGGAGCAGATGATGATGGGCGGCGCGCGCGAGATCCCCGGCCTCGGCTCCGGCTTCATCATCCACCGTGACGGGCTGGTGCTGACCAACGAGCACGTGGTGCGCGGCGCCGACCAGGTGGTCGTCACGCTGCCGGACGGGCGCGAGTTCGACGCCGACGTCGTCGGCACCGACGAGGTCAGCGACCTGGCGGTGGTGCGCATTCGGCTGCCGCGCGGCGGCGAGCCGCTGCCGGCCGCGCCGCTGGGCGACAGCGACCAACTGCTCATCGGCGAGTGGGTCATCGCCATCGGCAACCCGCTCGGCTTCTATCTCTCCAACACCGAGCCCTCGGTCACGGCCGGCGTGGTCAGCGCCGTGGGCCGCAACCTGGTGCCGGGCGGCGGCGAGCAGCGCGGCTACTACCTGGACATGATCCAGACCGACGCGGCGATCAATCCCGGCAACTCCGGCGGCGCGCTGATCAACGCGCTCGGCGAGGTCATCGGGGTGAACTCCTCGATCCTCTCGCAGGGCGGCGGCAGCGAGGGGCTGGGCTTCGCCATCCCCATCAACCGCGCGCGGCGCGTGGTGCTGGACCTGGTGGAGGACGGCCGCGTGCGCCGCGCCTGGGTCGGCGCCGAGGTGGAGCCGCTGCCGGGCGACGACCTGCGACGCTTCCGCGGCGTGCGTGTGGCGCGGGTGGCGCCGGGCTCGCCGGCGGCGCGCGCCGGGCTGCAGCCGGGGATGGTCATCGCGGCCGTCGGCAGCAAGCGCGTGCGCACCCCGCTGGACTGGGAGGCCGGCCTACTCGCGGCGCGCGTCGGCAGCCCGGTGGAGGTGCACATCGCCGACGGCGGCGAGCGCGTGGTGCGCGTGGTGCCGAGCGACCTGCCCTCGGTGAACGCCGAGCGCATCCAGGCCCTGCGCGACTTCCAGCTCATCAGCGTGACGCCGGCGATCCAGGCCGAGCGCGGGCTGGCCAACCCGCAGGGCGCGCTGATCGCGAGCGTCACCGAGGAAGCGCGTACCACCACCGGGCTGCGCGAGGGCGACGTGATCCTGCAGATCAACCGCGTGCGCGTCACCTCGGCGGAGGACGCCGCTACCGCGCTGCGGGCGGCGGTGGGGCGCGGCGCCGTGCTCTTCTTCGAGCGCCAGGGCCGCGTCCTCCAGACGGCGTTCTACATCCGGTGAGCCGCGCCGCCGCGTGCGACCGGTCGGGAGCCCGCCCGTGACGCATCGCTGGATGCTCGCGGGCGCGCTCGTGCTGCTGGGCGCCGGCCTCGCGCCCGTCGCCGCGCAGCCGCCGGCGGCCGCGCGCGGCTGCCCGCAGGGCCGCATCTCCAGCGTCTTCGTCGACAACCACTCCGTCTTCGACACCGCCGACGAGGAGCTGGACCGCCGCCTGCTCACCGCCTACCGGCTCGCCAACAAGCTGCACCGGCCGACGCGCGAGCCCGTCATCCGCCGCGAACTGCTCTTCACCGAGGGCGACTGCTACGACCCGGAGGTGCTGCGCGAGTCCGAGCGCGTGCTGCGCGCCGCGCCGTTCATCGCCGACGCCGACGTCTACGGCATCCGCCAACCCGACGGCAGCTTCCACGTCATCGTCGACACGCAGGACGAGTGGTCGACGCGGCTGGAGCCGCAGTTCGATGCCGGCAGCGAGACGGAGCTGACCGGCCTGGAGCTGCGCGAGGACAACCTGCTCGGCAGCGGGCGGCAGGCGTCGGTCTTCCTGCTGCGCCGCTACGGCGAGCGCACCTACGGCGCGACCTTCGCCACGCCGCAGCTCTTCGGCTCGCGCTGGGACGCGAGCCTGGCGGTCGGCCGCACGCCCGTCGGCGGGCTGGTCGCGCAGTCGGTCTCCTACCCGTTCGTGGGCGAGTTCGGGCGCTGGGCGTTCCTGCAGCGGGCCGCGCACAACACGCGCTTCTTCGAGTTCGTCGCGCCGAGCGACACCGGCCTGGTCGCCGTGCTGCTGCCCGAGCAGCGCCGCGTGGCGGACGTGGGCGTGCTCTGGCGCACTGGCCGACGCGGCCGGCTGCTGCTGCTCGGCGCCGGCGTGGCCGGCGAGTGGATCGAGTACCCGGGCCCGGCCCGCTTCAAGCGCGACACCCCCGGCCAGCGGCTGGTTGCCGACAGCGCCTTCCCCTTCGCGCTCGACACCGTCGACAACGTGCGCGGGCTGCTGATGGCCGGGCAGCGCAACGTCTACTTCGTGCGGCGCCGCGCGCTGGAGACGGTCAACGGCACGGAGGACGTGCGGCTGGGCGTGGAGCTGGAGGCGGTCTTCGGCCACACCATCGCCGGGCTCTCCTCCGGCACCGGGCTCTCGGTGGAGCTGGGCCTCGGCGCCGCCGGCGAGCTGCCCGGCGGGCTGCTGCTCGGCAGCCGCGCGCGCATGGAGGCGCGCCGCAACTCCGACGCGGCGCCCGGCCGCACCGAGTGGAGCGACGTGTTCGCCGAGCTGAGTGGCTGGGCGTACTGGCGCCCCTCCGAGAGCTCGCGCCACACCTGGGTCGCCACCGTCGACGGCGTCGGCGGCTGGCACACGCGCGTGCCGTTCCAGCTCACGCTCGGCGGCAGCTCGGGGCTGCGCGGCTATTCCCGCCACCTCTATCCCGGCGGCCGCCGCGCCGTGCTCTCTCTGGAGCAGCGCAGCTATCTCGGCTGGCCGGCGCCCGACCTCTTCGACCTCGGCGGCGTCGTCGCGCTCGATTTCGGGCGCATCTGGGCCGGCGACGCGCCGTACGGCCGCAACTCGCCCTACCTCGCCAGCGGCGGCTTCGGCCTGCGCTTCGCCTTCCCGCCCGGCTCGCAGCGCAGCTTCCGGCTGGACGTCGCCTGGCCGCTGCGTGCCGGCGCCGGCCCGGGCGACTTCGCGCTCGTCGCCGGCATCGGGCAGGCGATCGGCTTCGGCACGCTGCGCAACGACCCGCAGTTGGAGCGCAGCTCGCGGCGCGCGCTCTCGCCCTCGCTCTTCAGTTTCCCGTACTGACGTGCGGCCCGCGCTCTACCTCGCGCGCTGGGTGCTGCCGATCGGCGCCGCGCCGATCCGCGACGGCGCCCTGCTCGTCGACGCGCGCGGCCGCATCGAGGCCGTGGGGCCGCGTGCCGCCGTCGCGGCGCCGCCGGACGCGCAGCGGGTGGAGCTGGGCGAGGCCGCGCTGCTGCCGGGGCTGGTCAACGTGCACGCGCACCCGGAGCTGGCGATGCTGCGCGGCGCGCTGGAGGAGCTGCCGTTCCCCGAGTGGATCGTGCGGCTGATGCGCGTCAAGCGCGGCGTGCTCGGCGAGGCGGACTACGCCGACGCCGCGGCCTGGACGATGGTGGAGGCGGTGCGCGCCGGCGTCACCACGTTGGCCGCGACCGAGGCGTCGGCCGCGGCGCTGGGCGCGCTGCGAGAGGCCGGGCTGCGCGGCCTCGTCTACCAGGAGGTCTTTGGGCCGGACCCGCGCCAGGCCGAGGAGGCGCTGGCCGGCCTGCGCGCCAGCGTGGAGCGGCTGCGCGCGCGGGAGACCGACCTGGTGCGCGTCGGTATCTCGCCGCACGCGCCGTACACCGTCAGCGACGCGCTCTTCCGGGCGACCGCCGCGTACGCGCGCGCCGAGGCGCTGCCGCTGGCCGTGCACACCGCCGAGTCGCAGGCGGAGCGCGAGCTGGTCGCCGCGGGCGAGGGCGCCTTCGCACCGGGGCTGCGCCGGCGCGGCATCGCCACCCCGGTGCGCGGCCGCTCGACGCTCGAGCTCTTCGAGCGGCTGGGCGTGCTGGCCGCTCGCCCGCTGCTCATCCACTGCGTGACGCTCGACGCCGCCGACGTGCGGCGTATCGCCGACGCCGGCGCGGCGGTCGCGCACTGCCCGGTCGCCAACGCCAAGCTCGGCCACGGTGTCGCGCCGTATCCGGCGCTGCGCGCGGCCGGCGTGCGCGTGGGGCTGGGCACCGACTCGATGGGCAGCAACAACCGGCTGGACCTGCTGGAGGAGGCGCGCTTCGCCGCGCTGCTGCACCGGGCCGACGCGCGCAGCGCCACGCTGCTGCCGGCCGCCGAGCTGCTGCGGCTCTGCACGCTGGACGGCGCCCGCGCCCTGGGGCTGGACGACCGCATCGGCACGCTGGAGCCGGGCAAAGATGCGGACCTCTGCGCCGTCGCGCTCGATGCGCCGCACGTGCGGCCGGTGCACGAGCCCGAGCCCGCGCTCGTCCACGCCGCGCGCGGCAGCGACGTGCTGCTGACCGCCGTGCGCGGGCGCGTGCTCTACCGCCGCGGCGCGGCGGAGCCGCCGGCCGGAGCCGCGCTGGCGGAGCGGATCGACGCGATCGCCGCGCGCGTGTGCGCCGGGGCGCCGTGCTGACGCCCGCGCGCCGCGGTGGCGCGGAGCTGATGGACGCGCCCGACGTCGACCCGCGCGAGCTGGAGCGCAGCCTCTCTGACCTGCAGCATGTCAACCGCTGGCTCGGCGGGCGGCGTACGGCGCTGCAGCCGCTGGCCGCGATGCTGCGGCGGCTGCCGCGTGGGCGGCCGTACCGGGTGCTCGACGTCGCCTCCGGCGCCGCCGACATCCCGCGTGACGTGGTGCGCTGGGGCCGCCGGCACGGCTACGCGCTGCACGTCGTCGCGGCGGACCTGCACGCCGGCACGCTCGCGGTCGCGCGCCGCCAGACGGCCGACGAGCCGGCGATCTCCGTGCTCGCCGCCGATGCGCGCGCGCTGCCGCTGCCCGACGGCGCGGTGGACTTCGCGCTCTGCTCCACCGCGCTGCACCACTTCGACGAGCCCGACGCGGTGCGCGTGCTGCGCGAGCTGGGCCGCGTCGCGCGCCGCGGCGTGGTGGTCAACGACCTGCTGCGCTCGTGGCTCGGCGTCGTCGGCGTGCACCTGCTGGCGGCGACGCTCTGGCGCGGCCACCCGGTGACGCGGCACGACGGGCCGCTCTCGCTGCGCCGCAGCTACACCGCCCCCGAGCTGCGCGCGCTCGCGCGGCGGGCCGGGCTGTGCGAGGCGCGCGTCCGCCGGCACGCGCTGTGGAGCCGGCTCTCGCTGGTGGTCGACCGGACCGCGGCGGCGCCGTGAGCCGCGGGCCGCACGAGGTGGTGATCGTCGGCGCCGGGCCGGCCGGCGCGGCGCTGGCCACGCATCTCGCCACCGCCGGCCTCGACGTGCTGCTGCTGGACCGCGACGCGTTCCCGCGGCCCAAGCCGTGCGGCGAGTGCTTGAACCCGGCCGCCGTCCACGCGCTGGAGCGCCTGGGCGCTCTGCCGGCGGTGCTCGCCGCCGCGCCCGCGCGGCTGCGCGGCTGGCGCATCGTCGCGCCGGCCGGCGGCTTCGCGGGCGGCTTTCCCGAAGGCGAGCAGGGGCTGGCGCTGCCGCGCGCCGTGCTGGACGCGCTGCTGCTGCAGCACGCGCGCGCGGCCGGCGCCGAGGTGCGCACCGGCGTGCGCGTCACCGACCTGCTGCGCGCCGGCCGCCGCGTCGTCGGGGTGCGCGCCACGGGCGGTGCGCAGGACGAGATCCGCGCGCGCCTCGTCGTCGGCGCGGACGGGCTGCGCAGCGTGGTGCTGCGCCGCCTGGGGCTGCTGCGCCGGCCGCCGCGCCTGCGCAAGCTGGCGCTGACCGCGCACGTCCGCGGCGTGGACGCGCTGGGCGGCCGCGGCGAGCTGCACGCCTTCGCCTGGGGCTGCGTCGGCATCGCGGACGTGGGCGACGGCCGCGCCAACGTCACCGTCGTCGCCGCGGGTGACGAGGCGGAGCGGGTGGCCGGCCGTAAGCAGGCGTACTTCGACGCCGTGCTCGCGCGGCTGCCGCGCCTGCGGGCCGCCGTCCGCGACGAGCCCGTGCTGGCGACCGGGCCGTTCGACTGGCCGACGCGCGCGGCCGTGGCCGACGGCGTGCTGCTGGTGGGCGACGCCGCCGGCTACTACGACCCGTTCACCGGCCAGGGCGTCTACCGCGCGCTGCGCGGCGCGGAGCTGGCGGCGGAGACGATCGTGCCGGCGCTGTGCGGCGGCCCGCTCGGCGCCGACGCGCTGCGGCCGTACGAGCGGGCGCGGCGCCGAGCCTTCGCACCCGGCGAGCGGCTGCAGCACCTGATCGAGCCGTTCGTCGCCCACCCGGCGCTGCTGAGCCTCGCGGCACGCCGGCTCGCCCGCAGCCCGGCCTTCGCCGACGCGCTGATCGCGGTGACCGCCGACCTCGCGCCGGTGCGCTCGCTGCTGCGGCCCGGCCTGCTCGCGCGGCTGCTGGTGTGAAGAGAAGTGCACTCCGCACTCCGCATCCCGATGCGCCGCCTCTACGACGTCACCCGGCCCGTTCGCGAAGGCATGCCCGTCTGGCCGGGCGACGCGCCCTGCCGCCTGGAGTGGACCGCGCGGCGCGAGCACGGCGCAAGCGCCAACGTCTCCGCGCTCTGCCTCAGCGCACACACCGGCACGCACGTCGACGGCCCCTTCCACGTCTGCGACGACGGTGCCCGCGTCGGCGCCGTGCCGCTCGACGCCTTCCTCGGCCCCGCACGGCTGGTGGACGTGCGCGGCGCGGCCGTGCTCGGCGACGCGCTCGTCGCCGCGCTGCTCGACGCCGGCGCCTGCGAGCGGCTGCTCTTCCGCACCGGCTGCTGGCGGCAGGCCGATCGCTTTCCCGAGGTTTTCCCGGCGCTCACGCGCGCGGCGGCCGAACGGCTGGCGGCGGCGGGCGTGCGGCTGGTGGGCACCGACGCGCCCTCCGTCGACCCGTTCGCTTCCGTGGCGCTGCCCGCGCACGCCGTGCTCTGCGGCGCCGGCGTGGCGATCATCGAGAACCTCTGGCTGGACGAGCCGCCGCCCGGCGACTACGAGCTGATCGCGCTGCCGCTGCGGCTGGAAGAAGCGGACGCCTCGCCGCTGCGCGCCGTGCTGCACACGCTGCCGGCGAGCGCGCCATGACGCCGGGCCGCGTGGTCGCGCTCGGCCCGGCGCTGCGCTGCGTGCTGGCGCCGAACCCGTCGCCGATGACGCTCGACGGCACGCGCAGCTACGTCGTCGGGCGCGAGCGGCCCGTGGTCGTGGACCCCGGCCCCGCCGAGCCCGACCACGTCGCGGCGCTCGTCGCCGCGCTCGGCGGCCACGCGCCGGCCGCGATCCTGCTCACGCACGCGCATCCGGACCACGCGCCGGCCGCGCTCCGGCTGCACGAGCGCACCGGCGCCCCCATCTGGCTGGCGCGCGGCGCGCTGGCCCCGGCGCTCCCGGCCGAGGTCGTCTCGCACTGGCCAGAGCCCGGCGACGCCGTCGCCACCGACGCCGGCGAGCTGCGCGCGCTGCCGACGCCCGGCCACGCGCCGGAGCACCTCGCGTTCGCCTGGGACGGGGACGCGGCGCCGGGCGGGCGCGCGCTCTTCGTCGGCGACCTGCTCATGGGCGAGGGTGACACGGCCCTGGTCGCGCCGCCCGAGGGCGACCTCGCGGAGTACCTCGCCTCGCTGGACCGCGTGGAAGACGTCGGCGCCGCCGTCTTCTTCCCCACGCACGGCCCGCCGCTCGCGCAGCCGGCGGACGCGCTGGCGCGCTACCGCGCGCACCGCCGCGCGCGTATGGAGCAGGTCCTGGCCGCGCTCGGCGCCCGCCGGCAGACGGCGGCCTCGCTTGTGCAGCGCGTCTACGGCCCGCGCCTGCCGGAGGAGCTGGCGGCCGCGGCAGAGGGCTCGCTGCACGCCGTGCTGCTCTACCTGGAGCGGCAGGGCCGGGTGCGCCGCGCGGTCGGCGGCGGTCATCTTCGGTGGGAGCGCGTATGAGGGGGCAGGGAACGCCGGACGACGCAGGCGCGGCCGCGGCGCCGATGGGCGACCGGTCGCGGCCGGCGTCGGAGGACGCGGGCAGCCTCCCGGAATGGTGCGCCGGAGTGCTGGAGGCGATCCGTGACGGGCTGGTCATCGTCGACGCGAACTGGCACCTGCAGTACGTCAACGGGGCGGCCGAGTCGCTGCTGCGCATGCCGCGCGAACAGGTGGTGGGCGTGCTGCTCTGGTCGCTGCTGCCGCCGGAGCGGCTGGGCGCCTCGTTGCTGGAGGGGCTGCGCGGCACCATGGCCGACGGCATCGAGCGCCACCTGCGCGAGGTCCGCCCGCAGGGCCGCGCCTTCCGTGGCCGCGTCTTCGACCTGTGGATCTACCCGCAGCCCGGCGGCGGCATCGCCATCCTCTTCGAGGACGTGCGCGAGCGGGTGCAGCGCGAGTCGGAGCTGGCGCGCCTCGCCACGCAGGCCGAGGAGGCGAACCGCGCCAAGAGCCGCTTCTTCGCGGCCGTCAGCCACGAGCTGCGCACCCCGCTCAACGCGATCGTCGGCTACACCCACCTGCTGCACAGCGAGACCTACGGCGAGCTGCCCGGCGCCGCACGCCGCGCCGCCGAGCGCGCCAGCCTCTGTGCCGAGCACCTCGCGGACCTGATCGACGACGTGCTGCTGATGACCACCACCGAGCTCAGCCGCCTGCCCGTCGTGCCCGCCCTGCTGGACCTCGCCGGCTTCCTGCGCGAGGTGACCGGCCCGCTGCGCATGCAGGCCGAGGCCAAGGGGCTGGGCTTCGCCCTCGTGCTGGAACCGGGCACGCCCGCCGTGGAGACCGACGCCGCGCGGCTGCGGCAGCTCCTGCTGGCGCTGGTCTCCAACGCCATCAAGTTCACCGTGCAGGGCGAGGTCCGCGTGGAGCTGCGCCGCGCGCGAACGGCGGGCGCCGCCGTCGAGCTGGACGTCGTCGACACGGGGCCGGGCATCCCGAAGGAAGACCGCGAGCGCATCTTCGACGCCTTCGAGCAGCTCGGCGACCCCTCGCGCACCGACTCGTTCACCCGCGGCACCGGCCTCGGCCTCACCATCGCGCGCGCGCTCGCGGTGCTGCTGCAGGGCGAGCTGAGCGTGGACGAGAACCCCGACGGCGGCTCGGTCTTCCGGCTGCGCCTGCCCGCCACGCCGAGCGCGGCCTGAGCCGCGCGCCCTCCTCCCACCGCACCGCCCGCCATGCTGCGACTCCAGGAATACCGCTACCATCGCCCGCGCGGCCTCGCCGAAGCGCTGGAGCTGCTCGCCGGCCGCGACGACGCGCTGCCCATCGCCGGCGGCACGGACCTGGTGCCCAACCTGAAGCACCGACTCTTCGCGCCGCACCACCTGGTCGCGCTCAAGGGCGTGGCGGAGCTGCAGGGCGTCGCGCTGCTGGACGCCGCGGGCCGGCCCGTCGCCGCCGGCGACCCCGCGGCCGCGGAGCTGGCGATCGGCGCCGCCGTGACACTCGCCGAAGTGGCGCGCCACCCGCTGGTGCGGCGCTGGTTCCCCGCGCTCGCGCGCGCGGCGGGCCAGGTCGCGGGGCCGCAGATCCGCAACCAGGGCACGCTCGGCGGCAACCTCTGCCTGGACACGCGCTGCACCTACTACAACCAGAGCCTCTTCTGGCGGCAGGCGCTCGGCTACTGCCTGAAGAAGGACGGCACCGTCTGCCACGTCACGCGCGTGGGCAGGAAGTGCGTGGCCGCGCACTCCGCGGACACGCCGCCGGTGCTGATGACGCTCGGCGCCGAGCTGGACCTCGTCTCGCCCGCGGGCGAGCGCAGCCTGCGCGTGGCGGACTTCTTCGTCGCCGACGGGCAGTGGAACACCGTGCGCCGGCCGCGCGAGCTGCTGCGCCGCGTGCGCCTGCCGCTGCCGCCGCCGGGGCTGCGCACCAGCTACCAGAAGCTGCGCCAGCGCGGCGCCATCGACTTCCCGCTCCTCTGCGTCGCGCTCGCCGCGCAGCTGGAGCCGGACGAGACGACGGTGCGCGGGCTCGCGCTCGTCGTCTCCGCGCTGGGTGCGCGCCCGCGCGCGGTCACCGGGCTGGAGCGCCTGGCCGGCCGGCCGCTCGCGGAGGCGGCGGAGACGCTCGCGGAGCTGGCGTTCAAGCAGTGCCACCCGCTGGAGAACCTGATCGTGGACGCGGAGTGGCGGCACGCGATGGTGCCGGTCTACGTGCGGCGCGCGCTGGCGGAGATCGGCGGGTGAGCATCCGCGTGGCGACGCCCGCCGACGTGGAGGCGCTCTTCGACGTGCGCACCAGCGTGCGCGAGAACCACCAGGGCCGCGAGGAGCTGGCGGCGCTCGGCGTCACGCCGGAGAGCGTCGCGGAGATGCTGCGCACCAGCTCGCGCGCCTGGCTGGCGGAGATGGACAGGCGGGCCGCCGCCTTCGCGATGGCCGACGCCGCGCTGGGGACGGTCTTCGCGCTGTTCGTGCGGCCGGGCTACGAGGGGCGGGGGCTCGGGCGGGCGCTGCTCGCGGAGGCGGAGCGCTGGCTCTTCGCCCGGGGCTGGGACGAGGTCTGGCTGCTGACCGGGAGCGACGAGCGGCTGCGCGCCCGCGGCTTCTACCGGCGCCTCGGCTGGCGCGATGCCGGCGTACAGCCCGACGGCCAGGTCAAGCTGGTCCGCTCGCGCGCGGCGGCGGCGGACCCGCGCTGACCGCGCTGAGCGCCAGCGTGTCGGCGGGCGCGGGCGGCGCGGGCGTCGGGCCGCGGCGCGTGCCCACCGCCCACACCACCGCCGCGAAGCCGCCCAGCACCAGCACCATCAGCCACATCCCGAGCGCGTGCCGCTCCTCGTGCGGCACGCGCAGCCGCGTGCGCGGCCGCGTGCGCGGCCGGCGCGGCTCGCTCATCCCAGCTCCGGCGCGGTGCCGGCGTAGAGCTCCTCGATCCGCGCGCGGTGCGCGCGCGCCACCGCGCTGCGCCGCACCTTCAGCGTCGGCGTCAGCAGCCCGGCCTCGATGGTGAACTCCTCCGGCAGCAGCGCCACCTTCTTGGGCAGCTCGTAGCGCGCCAGGCCGCTCAGCCGCTTCAGCGCCTCGTGCTCCAGCATGCCACGCACCCGCTCCTCGCCGATCAGCCGCTCGCGGCTGCCGGTGTCGAGGTGGTGTATCTTCGCCCACCGGCGCAGGTTCTCGAAGTCCGGCACCACCAGCAGCACGGGGAACGGCCGCCCGTCGCCGATCATCACCGCCTGCGCGATGTAGGGCGACATCGCCGCCAGGTTCTCGATCGGCTGCGGCGCGATGTTCTTGCCGCCCGCCGTGACGATGAGGTTCTTGATGCGGTCGGTGATGCGCAGGAAGCCGTCCTCGTCCAGCTCACCCACGTCGCCGGTGTGCAGCCAGCCGTCGGGCTCCAGCACCGCGGCGCTCGCCTCGGGCCGGTTCCAGTAGCCCTGCATCACCTGCGGCCCGCGCACCACGATCTCGCCGCTCTCCGCCTCCAGCCGAAGCTCGGTGCCGGGCACTACCTGCCCGACGGTGCCCGGGCGCAGCGCGCCCATGCGGTTGCACGTCAGCACCGGCGACGTCTCGGTCAGCCCGTAGCCCTCGTAGATCGGCAGCCCCGCGGCGAAGAAGAAGCGCGCGATCTCCGGCGGCAGCGGCGCGCCGCCGGAGATCGCCGCGCGCAGCCGCCCGCCGGTGCGCTGCCGCAGCTTGGCGAAGACGAGCCGGTCCGCCACCCGCTGGCGCAGCGCCAGCCCCGCCGGCAGCCCGCGCCCCGCCAGCCGCCGCTCCGCGACCTCGCGCCCGACCTTCCGCGCCCAGCGCACCACGTAGTGCTTCGGCCCCGTGGCGCCCATCACCTTCGCGTAGATCTTCTCGAAGACGCGCGGCACCGCGACGATGTAGTCCGGCGCGACCTCCGCCAGGTTCTCCGGCAGCTTCTCGATCGACTCGGCGTAGGCGAGGCAGGCGCCGCGCTCGAAGAAGTAGTAGTCCACCATGCGTTCCAGCACGTGCGAGAGCGGCAGGAACGACAGCGCCGTCTGCCCCGGCTGCACCTCGATGATGCCGTGCGCGATGGCCGCGGCGACGTTGCCGGCCAGGTTCCGGTGCGTCAGCATCACTCCCTTCGGGTCGCCGGTGGTGCCCGAGGTGTAGATCAGCGTCGCCACGTCGTGCGGCTCCACGGCGAGCGCCCGCGCGCGCAGGTCGCCGGCCCGGCCCGCCTCGACGGCATGGCGCCCAGCCTCCAGCAGCTCGGCGAAGCGCCGCACGCCCGGCTCCTCGGCCTGCGGGTCGTCGTAGATGACGACGTGCTCCAGCGCCGGCAGCCGCCCGCGCACCGCCAGGATCTTGTCGAGCTGCTCGCGCGTGGAGACGAAGACGAGCCGTGCCGCGCAGTCGCGCAGGATGTACTCGATCTGCGGGGCCGGCAGCGTGGGGTAGATCGGCACGTCGATGACGCCGAGCGCGAGCGCGGCGTAGTCGCTGATCGCCCACTCCGGCCGGTTCTCCGCCAGGAGGGCGACGCGCTCGCCGCGCGCGATACCCAGCTCGTCCAGCGCGGCGGCCAGCCGGGTGACGCGCGCCTCCAGCTCGGCGTGCGAGAGCTCGCGCCAGCGCCCGTCGGCCTTGTAGCGCATCGCGTCGGCGCGGCCGTAGCGGTCGACGGCGGCGAAGAAGAGCTTGGTGAGCGTGTCGCGCTCGGGCTGGGGCAGGGGAGCGCCGACGACCTGGCGCCGCGTAGCGACCTGGGTGGACATGCCTGGGCTCCTGGGCAGAAGGCGGGAACCGCCGACCCGCGCAGAACGAGCCGGGCCCGGCCTCCTCACGGAGACCGGGCCCGGCGCTGGTGCGCTCAGCTCGCGGGTGCGCAGTGCTCGTCGAAGACGGACGTGAGGCCGGCGGCGATCTCCGCCGCCGAGCGGCCCTCGATGCGATGGCGCGGCAGCATGTGCACCAGCTCGCCGTCCTTCAGCAGCGCCACCGCCGGCGACGAGGGCGGGTGGCCGACGAAGTAGCCGCGCGCCGCCGCCGTCGCCTCCGCGTCCTGCCCGGCGAACACCGTGGCGACGCGGTCCGGCCGCACGGGGTGCCGCAGCGCCAGCGCCACCGCCGGTCGCGCGTTGCGCGCCGCGCAGCCGCAGACGGAGTTCACCACCACCAGCGTGGTGCCGTCCTGCTCCAGCGCCTGCTCCACCTCGTCGGCCGTCTTCAGCTCCTGCGCGCCCAGGCGCGTCAGCTCTTCGCGCATCGGCCGCACCAGCATCTCGGGATACATCGCCCACCTCCGCGGGATTCGGGATTCAGGATTCGGGATTCGGGGAACGGCGACGACGGCTCTCGCCCCGTCCGCCTACTCACCCTCCAGGTACGTGTAGCCCGCCAGCCCCTCGATGTAGTCGGCGATGAAGGTGTTCGCCTCCTGCCGCGAGAGGTGCGCCGCGCGCTGCACCTTGCGCCGGAAGGTGGTGATCAGCGACTGCGCGTCGAACTGCACGTAGTTCAGCACCTCGGTGATCGTGTCGCCGTGCACCAGGTCGCTGATCTCGTAGCCGCCGCTCGGGCCCAGCCGCAGGTGCACCGCGTTCGTGTCGCCGAAGAGGTTGTGCAGGTCGCCCAAGATCTCCTGGTAGGCGCCGGTCAGGAAGATGCCCAGCACGTACGGCTCGTCGGCGCGGAACGGGTGCAGCGGCAGCGAGCGCTTGGGGTTCCGCCCGCCGGTGAAGAGGTCGATCTTGCCGTCGGAGTCGCAGGTCACGTCCTGCAGCGTGCCGCGGCGCGACGGCTCCTCGCCCAGGCGGTGGATCGGCATGATCGGGAAGATCTGGTCGATCGCCCACGCGTCGGGCAGGCTCTGGAAGAGCGAGAAGTTGCAGAAATAGCGGTCCGTCAGGATGACGTCCAGCTCCGGCAGGATGTCGTCGTACTCCTCCGGCTCCAACTGCGCCAGCTTCGCGACGCGGTTCATGATCGCCAGGTGCAGCCGCTCCACCAGCGCGCGGTCGCGCAGGTTCAGCACGCCGCTGTTGAAGAGCTGCTGCGCCTGCACCTTGCCGAAGGTCGCGTCGTGGTAGACCTCGCGCAGGTTGCGCTCGTTGATGTCGCGCAGCCCGGCGGCCAGCTCGTGCACCAGCGTGTGCGCGTCCTCGTCGTAGAAGACCTCGCCCTCGCCCTGCGTCTCCAGCTCAATGACGTTCAGCAGCAGCAGCGCGTGGTGCGCCGTCAGCGCGCGGCCCGACTCCGAGATGACGTGCGGCATCGGCACCTCGCTCTCGCGGCACGCCTCGCCCAGCGAGTAGATGATGTCGTTCGCGTACTCCTGGATCGAGTAGTTCACGCTCGCCGAGACCGTCGAGCGCGAGCCGTCGTAGTCCACGCCCAGCCCGCCGCCTACGTCCACGTACTCGACGTTGACGCCCATCTGCCGCAGCTCCACGTAGAAGCGGCTGACCTCGGCCATCGCCAGCTTCACGTTGCGGATGTCCGGGATCTGCGAGCCCAGGTGGAAGTGGATCAGCTTCAGGATGTCCAGCCGGCCGGCCGCCTTCAGCTTGTCCAGCACCTGCATGAGCTGCGCGGAGTTCAGCCCGAACTTGCTGCGCTCGCCCGCCGAGTCCGCCCAGCGGCCGACGCCGGTGGTCGCCAGCTTGATGCGCACGCCGGCCGTCGGCGTCACCTCCATCTCGCGCGCCACCTTCAGCAGCGTGTCCACCTCGCTGATCTTCTCCAGCACGATCAGCACGGTGTGCCCGAGCTTCTGGCCCATCAGCGCCAGCCGCACGAACTCCTCGTCCTTGTAGCCGTTGCAGATGATGAGGTGGTCGGTGCGCTCGGTCAGCGCCAGCACCGCCTGCAGCTCCGGCTTGCTGCCGACCTCCAGCCCCACGCCGTACGGGCGGCCGAACTCCAGGATCTCCTCGACGACGTGCCGCTGCTGGTTCACCTTGATCGGGTAGACGGTGCTGTAGCGGCCTTCGTAGGCAAACTCGCGGATCGCCGTCTGGAAACGCTCGTTGATCGTCTCGATGCGCGTGCGCAGGATGTCGGAGAAGCGCAGCAGCAGCGGCATGCGCACGCCCTGCGCCTCCAGATCCATCGCCAGCTCGAAGAGGTCGATGTTGCGACCGGCGTCCTTCGTCGGGTGCACGGTGGCATGCCCCTTCGGGTTGATCCCGAAGTAGCCGATGCCCCAGCCCTCGACGTTGTAGAGTTCGAGGGAATCGTCGATCGTCCACTGCTGCTGCGTCTCTATCGTGACCTCCCTGCGCCCGGGGTGGGGGAAAAAAACCGCGGAAATCTGCACGCGCCGCCACGGGGGCGGTAGCCCCGCGCTTGTAGCGCGTCCGGGCACGTTGTAGTTTCCGGCCGCCAGTTCCGTTCCGTCGTCGTTCCCAGCGGCCCCTCATGCCCGGCTATCGTCCCCCGGACCTCACGCAGCCGCGCTTCCAGTCCGCCCCCGCCGCCGCCTGGCAGGCGGCGCCCGCCGACGGCGTGCTGCCCGACGGCTTCTTCTCCACCACCAACCTGCCCACGTACGTCAAGGTCGGCGGCGAGTGGAAGCTGCCGCGCACGCCACGTATGGACGGCGCGCTGGTGCTCGACGGCGACGGCGTGCCGCGCGTGCTCGAAGGCCGCCAGGTGCGCGCCGGCCAGCCGGTGGCGCTGGCGCTGGCGGAAGACGGCTCCGAGGGCATCTACGTGCACGCGACCGGCTTCCTGCCCGGCCTCGACGAGCTGGCCGAGGGCCAGTTCCAGTTCATGGGCTCGGAGGTCAGCCGCGAGAAACCCGCGGACTACGCCGCGATGGCGCGCGTGCTCGTCGACGAGCGCGAGCGCGGCGGCTATCCCGTCTGGGTGGTGGGGCCGGCGGTGCTGCACTCGCGCGGCCGCGACACCATGACCTGGTTCATCGAGCACGGCTTCGTCGCCGCCTTCTTCGGCGGCAACGCCGTGGCGGTGCACGACGTCGAGGCGGCGATCCTGGGCACCACGCTCGGCATGGACCACCGCGGCCTGCCGGTCGCCGGCGGGCACGCCTTCCACATGCGCGCCATCAACCGCGTGCGCGCCGCCGGCTCCCTCGCCGCCGCGGTCGAGCAGGGCGTCGTCAGCGGCGGCATCATGCACGCGCTGGTGAAGCGCCGGGTGCCGTTCGTGCTCGCCGGCTCCATCCGCGACGACGGCCCGCTGCCCGACACCGTCACCGACGCGCTGCAGGCGCAGGCGCTCATGCGCGAGCACGCCACGCGCGCCACCATGGCCATCATGATCGCCACCGCGCTGCACGCCATCGCCACCGGCAACATGCTGCCCTCCTACGTCTACCGCGAGACGGCGCCCGGCACCGGCGAGATCCGCGAGCTGCCCACCATCTGCGTGGACTCCTCGGAGTTCGTCGTCTCCAAGCTGCGCGACCGCGGCACGCACCAGGCGTTCGGTGTCATCACCAACGCGCAGGACTTCCTGCACGTGCTGCGCTTCTACGTCGAGGCCGAGCTGGCCGCACGCCGTGCCGAGCCGCGCTGAGCCCAGCTCGCTGCGCGACGCGCCGCCCGATGCGCCGCTCGCCGCCGCGCTCACCGCGCTCGCGCTGCCGCCCGAGCGGGTCGACACCGTCTGGCTCTTCCCCACGCGCACGCTCGGCGAGCGCGAGAGTGCGCTCGCCGTGCTCTCGCTCTTCGACGACGACCCCGCCCGCCGGCGCATCCTCACCCTGCAGGTGGAGCGGCTGCCGGCGCCGGCGCGCCGCCAGCCGAGGCCGCGCGTCGACACGCTCGCGGAGCAGGGCAGTTGCCCGCGCGAGCGCGTGGAGCGCGTTCTCGACGGCGTGCTGCGCCGCCTGGGCGCCGCCGCCGCGGAAGCCACGCCGCGCGTCGAAGCCATCGCCGGCGACCCCGCGCGCTGGGCCGCGCTGCTCGGCGCGGGCGCCGTGCTTGACCGCGCTTGTGGAGAATGATTATCGTTCGCCCTGCTACGCGGCGACGCTCACCCTGGCCCGGCGCACCCGTATGACCCAGCTCTCCCCGTTCCTCCACCTCTTCCGGCGCTACCTCCGGCAGCAGGGGCTGCCGATCACGCAGCAGCGCGAGGTGGTGGCGGACGCGGTCTTCGACTCCTCCGAGCACCTCTCGGTCGAGGACATCGAGGCGCGCCTGCGCGAGCGCGGCGAGCGCATCGGCAAGGCCACCATCTACCGCACCATGGAGATCCTGGTGCGCAGCGGGCTGGTCAAGGAGCACGACTTCGGCGAGGGCTTCAAGCGCTACGAGCACCTCTTCGGCCACCAGCCGCAGCACGAGCACCTGATCTGCACGCACTGCAGCAAGGTCGTCGAGTTCCAGAGCCCGGAGATCGAGCGCGTGCAGGAGACGATGGCGCAGACGCACGGCTTCCTGCCGACGCGCCACCGCCTGGAGATCTATGGCATCTGCGGCGACTGCCAGGCGCGCGGCGTCACGCCCACCTACGTGGGCCTGACCTGCCCGGCGCTGGAGATGGCGTGACGGCCGTGCCGACGTTCCCCGCATCGCTCGCGGAGCTGCCCTGGGAGCTGCCGCGCAACTTCCTCGGCCTGGAAGGCGAGCTGGCGGAGTGGGCGCGGGCCGGCGCGGTGATCGTGCCGGTGCCCTACGAGTCCAGCGTCTCCTATCAGGGCGGCACGCGCCGCGGGCCGGCGGCGATCCTGGAGGCCTCGCGCTACCTCGAGCTCTACGACCAGGAGCTGGACGCCGAGCCCGCCGAGCTGGGCGTCGCCACGCTGCCGGCGCTGCACCTCTCGGTCGCCGGCCCCGAGGCGGCCGTCGGCGAGCTGCGCCGCGCCTGCGACCGGTTGCTCGACGCCGCCGGCCCTCGGCTGCTGATCCTGCTCGGCGGCGAGCACTCGCTCTCCAGCGCCCCAATCCTCGCCCACGCCGCGCGCCTGCCCGCGGGCCGGCGCCTCAGCGTCCTGCAGTTCGACGCGCACAGCGACCTGCGGCTGGAGTACGAGGGCTCGCCCTTCTCGCACGCCTCCGTGATGGCGCGCGTGCTCGACGAGGTGGACCTCGTCTCCGTCGGCATCCGCGCGCTGACCGGCGAGGAGCGCGCGCTGATCCGCGCGCGCCCGAACCTTACCACCATCTTCGCCGACGAGATGTGGCAGGACGACGCCTGGATCGAGCGCGCGCTGCACGCGCTCGGCGACGACGTCTACGTCACTTTCGACGTCGACTACTTCGACCCGGCGCTCGTGCCCGCCACCGGCACGCCGGAGCCGGGCGGGCCGGACTGGTACCGCACGCTCGCGCTGCTGCGTCGCGTGTTCACCGAGAAGAACGTCGTCGGTGTGGACGTGGTGGAGCTGGCACCGCTGCCCGGCAACGCCGCGCCGGACTTCCTCGTCGCCAAGTTCGTCTACAAGCTGATCGGCTACCACTGGCTCGCCCGGCGCGCGCGGGGGTAGCCGGATCGCGCGCCGAGCGCTAAATTTGCACGTCTAGCGCGGCGGGCTCCCTCCTGAGGGCCCGCCGCGTCCGTTGTTGGGTGCCGTCCGGGCCCGCGTGCGTGGCACCCCGGCGCGCCCGCTGGTCGGCCGTGTCTGCCGACAGCCGACGACCGACAGCCGATAGCCGACAGCCGACCATGTCCATTCGCAACATCGCCATCATCGCGCACGTCGATCACGGCAAGACCACGCTCGTGGACCACATGCTGCGCCAGGCCGGCACCTTCCGCGAGAACCAGCAGGTGGAGGAGCGGGTGATGGACTCCAACCCGCTGGAGCGCGAGCGCGGCATCACCATCCTCGCCAAGAACCTCTCCGTGCGCTGGGGCGACACCAAGGTCAACATCGTCGACACGCCCGGCCACTCGGACTTCGGCGGCGAGGTCGAGCGCATCCTGCGCATGGTCGACGGCGTCATCCTGCTGGTCGACGCCGCCGAGGGCCCCATGCCGCAGACACGCTTCGTCACCCGCAAGGCGCTGGAGCTGGGGCTGCAGCCGATCGTGGTCATCAACAAGATCGACCGCAGCGACGCCGACCCGCGCCGCGTGCACGACGAGGTGCTGGAGCTGTTCATGGAGCTGGAGGCCGACGACCACCAGCTCGACTGCCCGTTCCTCTACGCCGTCGGCCGCGAGGGCATCGCGCTCACCGAGATCGGCGAGGAGCCGCGCGGGCTCGGCCCGCTCTTCGATGCGATCCTGAAGACGATCCCGCCGCCGCGCGGCCGCACGGAGGGCGCCTTCCAGATGCTCGTCTCCACCATCGACTACTCGCCCTACCTGGGCCGGCTGGCGATCGGCCGCATCGAGCGCGGCTATGCCCGCGTCGGCGACCCGGTGCTGGTGCTGGAGCACGAGCACCTGCGCGGCGAGGGCGGCGCCACCGCGCCCGAGCAGCGCGCGAAGGTCACCAAGCTCTACGTCTTCGACGGCCTGCAGCGCGTGGAGGTCGAGCAGGCGCCGGCCGGCGACATCGTGGCGCTCGCCGGGCTGCCGGGCGTCGAGATCGGCGCCACCGTCTGCGACCCCGCCGCGCCCGAGCCGCTCGCCGGCATCAGCGTCGAGGAGCCGACCGTCTCGGTGGACTTCATGGTCAACAACTCGCCGTTCGCCGGCCGGGAAGGGAAGTACGTCACCAGCCGCCAGGTGCGCGACCGGCTGATGAAGGAGCTGGAGAGCAACGTCGCGCTGCGCGTGGAGGAGACCGACTCGCCGGACACGCTCACCGTCTCCGGCCGCGGCGAACTGCACCTGGGCATCCTCATGGAGACGATGCGCCGCGAGGGCTTCGAGTTCGCCGTCTCGCGCCCGCGCGTCATCCTCAAGAAGGGCCCGGGCGGCGAGCTGCTGGAGCCGTACGAGGAGGTCACCATCGATGTGCCCGAGACCGGCATGGGCCCGGTCATCGAGAAGCTCGGCCAGCGCAAGGGCGAGATGCTGGAGATGAAGAACCCCGGTGGCGGCCTGGTGCGGCTCGTCTACCGCCTTCCGGCGCGCGGCCTCTTCGGCTATCGGCAGGAGTTCCTCACCGACACCCGCGGCGAGGGCATCCTGCATCACCGCTTCCTCGACTACGGCCCCTACGTCGGGCCGATGTCCACCCGCTCGCGCGGAGTGCTGGTGAGCATGGTCAACGGCGAGAGCGTCGCCTACGCGCTCGGGCAGTTGCAGGAGCGCTCGACGTTCTTCATCGCGCCCGGCGTCGCGGTCTACGAGGGCATGGTCGTCGGCGAGAACTCGCGCCCGGGCGACATGGAGGTCAACGTCGCCAAGGGCAAGAAGCTGACGAACATGCGCGCCTCGGGCTCCGACGAGAACCTCCTGCTGGAGCCGCCGCGGCAGATGACACTGGAGGACGCGCTCGGCTACATCGCCGACGACGAGCTGATCGAGGTCACGCCGCAGTCGCTGCGCCTGCGCAAACGGCTGCTCAACGCGAGCGACCGCAAGAAGGCTTCGCGCGCGCCGGCATAAACGCTGCGGACGCGCGGCTCTACACCTGGCTTTTCGCTCCGGCCACGGGCCTTGACACTCCCGGTGCACCGTGTACTTTGGCGGCGTGCCTGGCGAGGAGCTAGTTCCCGGCTCGCGGGGACCCCTTCATCCCGTTTCTACCAAGGAGACATAGGAATGACGGCCGAGATCGCTGGTCCCGTGATCGATGACGCGATCGACTTGGAGGACGCCCTCGTCGCCCGGTTCGAGGAGGAGGACGAGGCGGAATGGGATGGAGAGGTCGAAGAGGAGTGGGACGAGGAGGGCGACGAGTGGGACGAAGAAGACGACGAGTGGGATGAGGAGGACGAGTGGGACGAGGAGGACGAGGAGTGGGAGGAAGACGGCCTGGAGGACGAAGACCAGTAGCCGTGCGCCTTGAATTCTCGCCTTCGCGCTGATATACTCGTCGCCCATCGCGCGTCGGCCCCTGTGGCGGGCGCCGCGCCGGGAAGGGGTTGACAAACAACAGGCGGCCTCTTAGGTTATCCGGCTCGGCGGGCGGGAAGGCTCACGCCGCGCGAATTGACAACTGGGGTGGGGATGTCGATGAGGGCCTCGCCCGGGGTGGGCTTCACCCCCGGGAGCGAGTCGCGGGCGCAAGCTCGCGGCTCAAGAGGAACGAAGCAGTCCGAGCACTGGAGGTTAGTGTTCGCAGGAGCTCAAGTCGAACGATCTTTTATGGAGAGTTTGATCCTGG